>TARA_R110000782_G_scaffold78276_9_pt1 | contig 195544 bp, 194 predicted proteins | sample TARA_R110000782 | Tara Oceans TARA_R110000782 (sample SAMEA4397859) | marine metagenome | biome: Polar Biome; feature: [SRF] surface water layer (ENVO:00010504); material: water (ENVO:00002006), including particulate matter (ENVO:01000060) such as... | depth 5 m | reverse complement strand
GGCGGGCTGACGACCAAGATCACGGCTCTGGTCGATGCGCTGGGCGTTGTCTGCATTCATCGTATCCAGATCATGGCACAAGCGAGATGGACGAAGCCCATAAAGGCGGTGAGAGTTTTTTCACATCGCAGGGCTATTCTTCGGAAGCGTTTGAGTTTGTTGGGGCCGTAGGCGACCGAAGGTCAACAAGCATTCGACCTGATGGCGTTCTTTGTAGAGCTTCCAATCGATTGGCGGGGCGACGGCACGGCTGGAGTTTGCCTTAATCTGTGCGGTTGCGCCGAGGTCATCGGCGATGAAGGCCCGTAGCGGATCGGCATCGTAGGCGGCATCGGCGATGACATGGCCAACGCCCTCCAGGCCAGACAGGAGAGCCTGAGCCTGCGGGCAATCGCCATATTGCCCCGGTGTTGGATGAACCCCTGTTGGATGAATCCCGGTGTTGGATGAATCCGCAGCGGCAGGCCGATCGCATCGACGGCCGCGTGCAGCTTGGTCGTCAGGCCGCCGCGTGAACGACCGATGGCGGCAGCTTCAGCCTCCCTTTTGCGCCTGTCGCATCGGCGTGGACCTTCGAGATTGTGCTATCGATCAGGACATATTCGAAGTCCGGCATATCGGCCAAGGCATCGAAAAGACTCTCAAATACGCCATTGCGGGACCAACGGCGAAAGCGCGCATGGACTGCCGTCCACTTGCCGAATACTTTCGGCAGATCCCGCCAATGCGCCGCATTGCCAGCCATCCACAGGATCGCGTCAACGAACAACCGGTTGTCAACTCCGCTCCACCCAGGCGTCCCAACCCGGCCAGAAAGATGTCCCTCAATCCGCTCCCACTGCTCGTCCGTCAATGTCCGTCTGCTCAAGGCTCCCCTCCTTCGGACACCTTGAATCAAAAATTTGGCAACAAAGTGAATCCCTGAATGCAGACAGCGCCTAAGAGGCATCTGGGGGTCAATCGCTTTTGAAGATGAATGAATTTGCCCCCCAATTGCCTTCCAATGCAAGTTGACGGGCTGATCCGGCGGGACAGGGCCGGATCGAGTCAGAACATGGCTGGAACGCTCAGAAATATTTGATATCTATAGATAAGTTGACAACCACTACCAAGCTGGCACGCACGGACATAATCATCAATTTTTGAGGATTGGTAGCGGAGGAGGGACTTGAACCCCCGACACGCGGATTATGATTCCGCTGCTCTAACCAGCTGAGCTACTCCGCCACAACTTGCTCGACACGCCGCCACAGCAGGTTCGGGCATAGGCAACCACATGCACAGGATCACATGGTTCGCGCGCTATACGAAGGCTTGCATCGCCGGTCAACCGATCAAATGTAACGCAAGGAAAAACACGTCAGGGCTTGCTTGCGACCGAAAAGCGCGCCAATCAGGCGACGATATAAAGAATTGAGAGGCCGCTTTATGAATTCCTATGACGTGCTCATCATCGGAGCTGGACATGGTGGCGCGCAGGCCGCGCTTATGTTGCGGCAGCTTGGCTTCGAAGGAAGCGTTGCGATGCTGGGCGACGAGAAAGAGCCGCCTTATGAACGCCCTCCGCTTTCCAAGGAATATATGGCGGGCGACAAGGAGTTTGACCGCATCCTGATCCGCCCGCGCAGCTTTTGGGAAGAGCGCAAGGTCGATATGCTGCTGGGCAAGCGCGTCACCCGGGTCAATGCTTCCGAAAAGACCGTAACGACCGGCGATGACGAAGTGATTGGTTATGACAAGCTGATATGGGCGACCGGCGGCAGTCCGCGCCCGCTTACCTGCTCCGGCGCGGATGCACAGGGTATTTTCTGCATCCGCCGCCGTGACGATGTCGATGGCATCATGGCGCGTTTGCCCGATGTCGGTCATATCGTCGTGATCGGCGGTGGTTATATCGGTCTGGAAGCGGCCGCCGTGTTGACCAAATTGGGCAAGAAGGTGACGCTGCTCGAGGCACTGCCTCGTGTGCTCGCGCGGGTCGCGGGCGAGGAGCTTTCGAGCTTTTACGAGGCGGAACATCGCGCCCATGGAGTCGATCTGCGCACCGGCGCGATGGTCGAGAGCATCGAGGCGGAAAATGGCGTGGCGAAGGCCGTCATTCTCTCCGACAAGACCCGGATCGACGCGGACATGATCATTGTCGGCATCGGCATCATTCCCGAAACGGCGCCGCTGATCGCGGCGGGCGCGAGCGGCGGCAACGGCATCGATGTCGACGCCTTTTGCCGCACCAGCCTGCCCGATATTTACGCGATCGGCGATTGCGCGAACCATGCCAACAAACATGCGCGCGGCGCGCAGATACGCCTCGAATCCGTGCAGAACGCGAACGATCAGGCCAAGACGGCGGTGCAGCACATTATGGGCGAGCCGAAGGAATATGACGCGCTGCCGTGGTTCTGGTCCAACCAATATGACCTCAAGCTGCAAACCGTCGGGCTTTCCATGGGTTATGACCAGACGATCGTGCGCGGCGATCCGGAAAGCCGGAGTTTCTCGGTGTTGTATCTGCTTGGCGGAAAGCTGATCGCCATCGATGCGGTCAATGCCGTCAAGGACTATGTGCAGGGCAAGGCGCATATCCTGTCGGGCGCGGTGCTGGATCAGGGGCAACTGGCTGATTCGTCCAAGCCGCTGAAAGAGGTGGAACTGGCCTGAGCGGAAGCGGAAGAGGGGAAGTTATCCTGTGTGAGGGATTTTGCAGTTAAATCCCATGACATTCACAGAGTGAATGCCTTTTACAACTCCCCGCGTGCCCGGCGGATCTCGAACCATTTGCGGACATTTTCGTTGTGCTGTTCCAGCGTCTCGGCGAAGATGTGGCCTCCTTTGCCGTCGGCGACGAAATAGAGCGCTTTGGTCTCCGCCGGGTTCAGCACCGCTTCGATCGACGCGCGGCTGGGGTTGGCGATCGGGCCTTTGGGCAGGCCGGTCATCGCATAGGTGTTGTAATCATTGACCGCGGCGATTTCCGATTTCCTGATGCGCCGCCCCAGTGGTTTTCCGCGCGTGATCGGATAGATGATCGTCGGATCCGCCTGCAGCATCATGCCTTCGCGCAGCCGGTTGGAATAGACGCCCGCGACCATCGTGCGCTCGGCGGGCAGCGCTGTTTCCTTCTCGACGATGCTGGCGAGGGTGAGTGTATCGGCCTTGGTCTTCACAACCGTCCTTTTCGAACGCTTGGCCCAGGCTTCGTCGAGCGCCTTCGTCATCGCCGCCTGCATCCGCGCCAGCACTTGCGCGCGCGTCTCGCCCTTGTCGAAGGCATAGGTATCGGGCAACACGCTGCCTTCGGGCGGCACATCGACATCGCCGGTCAGTTGCTCGACCGCCATCAGCCGTTCCTGCACCATGACCGAGGGCATGCCTTCGGGGATGGTAACGAAGCGGTTGATGCCGACGCCTTCGGAGATGATCGCCAATATCTGCTTGTTGCTGGCACCCTTGGGAATAAGATATTCCCCCGCCTTCACCACCGGGGCGCCGCCAAAGATGCGTGTGCGCATGTAGAAGGCGTCGGCGGAACGGATCAGCCCCGCTTTTTTCAGCGAAACGGCTACGCTTTTGACCGATGCGCCTTCGGGCACCATGAATTCGGTATCGGTGCTGGCCGGGCCGGGTTGCCACCAGCCATAGACGAAGTTGACGGCGATGCCGCCCGCGACCAGCAGGCCGATCAATGCAATGATGCAGCCTGCGCGACGCATAAGGGGGTCAGATCGCCTTCATGATGAGGCTGGCATTGGTGCCGCCGAAGCCGAAGCTGTTGTTGAGCACGGCGCGCACCTGCCGCTTGCGCGGGACATGGGGCACGAGATCGACGCCCTCGGTGCCCTCGTCGGGATTGTCGAGATTGAGCGTCGGCGGCACGATCTGGTCGCGCAGCGCGAGAATGCAGAAGATCGATTCGACCGCGCCCGCGCCGCCGAGCAAATGACCGATCGCGGATTTGGTGGAGCTCATCGACACATTGGCCATCGCGTCGCCGAACAGACGGCGAACCGCACCCAGTTCGATCGTGTCGGCCATGGTGGAGGTGCCATGCGCGTTGATATAGTCGATGTCGGTCGGGGTCATGCCCGCCTTTTTGAGCGCGGCGGACATGGAGCGGAAGGCTCCGTCCATTTCCGGGTCCGGCGCGGTGACGTGATAGGCGTCGCCGGAAAGGCCGTAGCCCACCACTTCCGCATAGATTTTGGCGCCGCGCGCCTTGGCGTGCTCATATTCCTCCAGCACTACCACGCCCGCGCCTTCGCCCATGACGAAGCCGTCGCGGTCCTTGTCATAAGGGCGGCTGGCCTGTTCCGGGCGATCGTTATAGCTGCTGTTGAGCGCGCGAGCCTGCGCGAAACCGGCGATGCCGATCGGGCAGATGGTGCTTTCCGCGCCGCCCGCGAGCATGATATCGGCATCGTCGTCGCGGATCATGCGCGCGGCATCGCCGATCGAGTGCGCGCCGGTCGAGCAGGCGGTGACGACGGCGTGGTTTGGCCCCTTGAGGCCATATTTGATCGAGACCTGCCCCGAAATCAGGTTGATGAGGCGGCCATGCACGAAATGGGGCGATACCCGGCTTGGTCCCTTTTCCGCGAGAATGAGCGATTCGCTCTCGATGCCCGGAAGGCCGCCGATGCCCGAACCAATGGAACAGCCGGCCCGTAGCTTGGTCGCCTCGTCCATCTCTGTGAGGCCCGCGTCTTCCAGCGCCTGTCCCGCAGCATCGATGCCGAAGATGATGAACGGATCGACCTGACGCTGGACCTTGTGATCGACACGCTTGTCGGGGTCGAAACCATATTCATGATCGGCCGGTTTCACCTCACAGGCGATCTGGCATTTCTGGTTGGATGCATCGAATTTCGTGATCGGTCCCGCGCCGCTTTTGGATGCGAGAATGTTTTTCCACGTGGTTTCGACATCGCCGCCCAGCGGTGAAACCATGCCAAGGCCTGTTACGACCACACGACGCATACCCAGCTCCTAATTCAATCCGGCAACCGCGTGCCACACAGGCAGCGCCGCCTCCTTCATACCAAGATGGCGGCTTCCATACACGGAAAAGCACCGCGCCGGAAAGCCGCCATCAGAAATTTCACGCGACAACGCGCCCGCGCACCCATGAGCACGGACCCGAAGCCCGGACAGCTCTTATTGCTTGCTGTCGATATAGTCGATCGCGTCCTTGACGGTGCCGATCTTCTCGGCAGCATCGTCGGGGATTTCGACGCCGAACTCTTCTTCGAACGCCATCACCAGTTCGACGATGTCAAGGCTGTCTGCGCCCAAATCGTCGATGAAGCTGGCGTCCTCGGTCACCTTGTCCGCCTCGACGCCCAGATGCTCGATGACGATTTTCTTTACACGGTCCGCAGTCTCACTCATGAGAGGTCCTTCTTGATGTTGGTCGATCTGAACAAGCGTTAATCTCGTTGCTGCGCATTGCCCTAGAGCGAAGGCGGCAAAGAGGCAAGAGGCAAGCGTTGGGTTAAATCATCGCCATGCCGCCATTCACATGCAGCGTCTGTCCGGTGACATAGCCCGCCTCTTTCGAGGCAAGATAGACGACTGCGGCGGCAATGTCGTCGCCTTCGCCAAGCTGGCCCGCAGGTATCTTGGCGTTGATCGCCTCTTTCTGCGCGTCGGTCAGCGCGTCGGTCATCGCCGAGCGGATGAAGCCCGGCGCGACGCAATTGACGGTAATCCCACGGCTTGCCAGTTCCTGCCCCAATGCCTTGGACATGCCGATCAGCCCGGCTTTCGACGCGGCATAGTTCGCCTGCCCCGGATTGCCGGTGACGCCGACGACGGAGGTGACGGAGATGATGCGGCCGAAACGCGCCTTCATCATCGGGCGAGCAGCAGCGCGGACAAGGCGAAAGGCCGCTTCGAGATTGATGCGGATGACATCGTCCCATTCCTCATCCTTCATGCGCATGATGAGGTTGTCACGCGTCACGCCCGCATTGTTGACGAGAATGTCGAGCTTGCCGCCCAGCGCCTCAACGGCTGCGGGCACCAGCGCATCGACCGCCGCGGCATCGGAAAGATTGCATGGCAACGTCACATGGCCGCCGCCCAGCGACGTCGCGAACGCATCCAGCTTCTCCACATTGCTGCCCGAAAGCGCCAGCCGCGCGCCTTGCGCTGCAAGCCCCCTGGCAATCGCGGAACCGATGCCGCCCGATGCGCCGGTCACCAGCGCGGTCATTCCTGTAAGATCGAACATGAGTTTACTCCATTATATTTGGTTCGCGCAGAGGCGCAGAGAACGCAGAGTCATTGTGGTTATTGACGAGCCTGCGGATACCTTCCTTCATGGTTTCTCCGCCGAAATTGAGAATCAGTCCGACCGGCTGTTTCGCAAGCCTGAGATATGTCAGCAGTTGCTTCGCATGGACTCTATGGATTTGTTCGGTCGACTTGATCTCGACGATCAATTGGTCATCGACCAGTAAATCCAGACGGAACGCAGCTTCAAAACGCTGTCCATCAAGCTTGATGTCGATCGGCTTTTGCCGATCGACCTTAAATCCCTCGCGCAGCAATTGCCCTGCTAAAACAGTTTCATAAACGCTTTCGAGCAGCCCCGGCCCCAGCTCACGATGGATATGCATGGCCACGCCGATCACCTTCTTCGTGATATCGTCAATGTGCCTCACTTCAACCCTCTGCGTTCTCTGCGCCTCTGCGCGAATGAATTTACAGGCTACCCAGCAGCGCCTCGATATCGTCCATCGTCACGACGCTGGTGACTGTCGCTTCGGGCGCGATCCGCTTGACCATCGGCCCGAGCACCTTGCCGCCCAGTTCGACGAAATCGGTCACGCCCGCGTCCCACATGGCGGCAACGCTTTCGCGCCAGCGCACCCGGCCTGTCACCTGCTCGACGAGGTGCGCGCGGATGTCGTCCGGCGCGGCAATGGGCGCGGCCAGCACATTGGCATAAACCGGCAGCAGCGGCGCATTGATGCCCGTCTCGGCCAGCGCCTGCGCCATGGCATCTGCGGCGGGTTGCATCAAGGGGCAGTGGAAAGGCGCGGACACCGGCAGGATGACGCCGCGCTTTATCCCATGATCCTTGACCAGCGCCACGGCGCGTTCGATCGCGCCTTTGTGGCCGGAGATGACCACCTGTGTCGGGTCATTGTCGTTGGCGACAGTGCATATCTCGCCTTGCGCAGCGGCATCGGCCAGCGCCTGCGCCTTGTCGATGTCGGCGCCCAGCAAAGCGGCCATGGCGCCTTCGCCCACAGGAACGGCCGCCTGCATCGCTTGTCCGCGCAGCTTCAGCAGGCGCGCCGCCGTTGCGACATCGAACGCCCCTGCGGCGCAAAGGGCGGTATATTCTCCCAGGCTATGACCCGCGACATAATCGCCCTTGTCCGCCAGACGGAGACCGCCTTCCTTTTCCAGCACCCGCAGCGTGGCAATAGCGTTCGCCATGATCGCGGGCTGGGCGTTTTCCGTGAGCGTCAGGTCGCTTTCCGGCCCTTCGCACATGATGCGGAAGAGATTTTGCGACAGTGCTTCGTCCACTTCCTGAAACAATTCCTTGGCGTGCCTGCTGGCGTCAGCGAGCGCCTTGCCCATGCCGACCGACTGGCTGCCTTGTCCCGGAAAGATGAATGCGCGCATGGTATCAAGCCTCTGTTCAGACGGAGTTTCATCGATGAAACCCGGCATTTAAACAATTGCCTTGGAGAAGGAAGCCAATTTTGCGCGATGCGCACGCAACATTTTTCTTGATGGGGGGAATGGCCGCGGTCGTCGAAATTCGGGGACGGGCTATGCCCGACCTTGCGTTAGCATGGATGGCGCAAACGCAAACGCCCTTGCCTCAGTGCACCGGACGGCGATCAGTGCGCCGCTTTTCCTTGTTTTTCGCCGAGCTTGCCCGATGGACCGGCTGGCTTGGCGTTAATCGGAACTGCGCCTGAGGGCAGGGTGGTGCCACCCATATCGAGTGCGGAAAGGCGTTGCTTCATCAGACGCTGCGGATCATCGCGCTGCGCGATCGCGGCCTTGTCCTCGGCGCTGGGCGCGTCAAGGCCCTCGTCCTCGTCGGGCAGGGCGGCGCCCTGACTCCACGCCAGAATGATGGACATTCTCCGGTTGCGCGGATCATAGGCATCGTTGGCGATATAGGGTTCGCGGTCGGCAACGCCTTCGATTTTGGCGAAACGGACATTGGGGATGCCGTCATCGGCCAGCGCCTTGCGCGTTGCTTCGGCGCGGGCGGAAGACAACAGCCAGTTGTTCATCGTCTGCCCGCGCGAATAGGGGAGGCCATCGGTGTGCCCGCGCACGATGACATCGTTGGGAACCCCGGTGATGACTTTTGCGACTTCGTCGATCAGCGCGCGCGCCTGCGGCAGCAGCCTGTCGGTCGCCATGCCGAACATCGCAAAATCCGCTTCATCGATCAGATCGATACGCAGGCCCTCGCGGGTTTCGGTAAAGCGCACATTCTTGGCGAATTTGCGCAGTGCCGGGCTGCTTTTCAGCTTGGCCTCCAGCTTCGCCTTGATCGCCTCGAACTTGGCGCGGTCCTGATTACGCCGTTCCTTGCGATCCTGCGCACCGCGATCCTTTACGCCGGTTGCATCCTTGGGAATGGTGATGGCGAGCGTGCCTTGTCCGCCGGTGGTCGGGTAATTTTCCTTGCCCAATATGCTGTCGCCGCCGAACATGCCGTTCGATCCGGCGCTGCCCTGTTTCAGCTCGACGAGCGTCGGCGTGAAATAGTCGGCCAGCCCCTTGCGCTGTTGCTCGGTGGTCGCGCCCAACAGCCACATCAGCAGGAAAAACGCCATCATAGCCGTCACGAAGTCGGCATAGGCGACTTTCCACGCGCCGCCATGATGGCCGCCATGGCTATCGACGACGATTTTCTTGACGATGATCGGCCGCGGTTCGGGCTCGTTCGCGGCGCGCTTGCTGGCGGCCATGGCTTATTTGCCCCGCATGCCGTCGAATACTTCGGCGAAGGCCGGCTGGTTGGCATGCGTCAGGCTGGAGCGCGCGGCCTCAATGACCAGCGGCTGAGGGTGGCCGTGGAGCGACGCCACAATGATCTGTTTCACCACATGATACATTGCGCCATCTGCCTCGATCACCTGACGGCAGCGGTTGGCGAACGGGCCGACCATGCCATAAGCGAGAAACACGCCAAGGAAGGTTCCGACCAGCGCCGAACCGATCATCGCGCCCAATATGGCGGGCGGCTGGTCGATCGAGCCCATGGTCTTGACCACGCCGAGAACCGCCGCGACGATGCCGAGCGCGGGCAGGGCATCGGCCAGGCTCTGAAGATTGTCCGCCGGGCGGATCGTTTCATGATGGTGTGTCTTGAGGCTGTTATCCATCACCTCCTCGACCGCATGCGGATCAAGCGTGCCCGACGACACGACGACGAGACGCAATGTGTCGCAGATCAGGTTGATGAGGCCCTTGTCGCCGATAAGGCGCGGATAGTCTGCAAAAATCGAGGATGTCTGCGGATCTTCGATATGCGGTTCGAGCGCGACCGGCCCTTCGACGCGCAGCATCTTCATCAGTCTGGCGACGAGGAAGATGCAATCGAGGAAATCCTGTTTCTTGTATTTGGCGCCTTTGAACACCTTGACGACACCGCCGCCCAGCGCTTTCAGGTCCGTGCCGCTGTTGCCGACGATGAGCGCGCCCACAGCCGCGCCGCCGATGATGAGCATTTCATGCGGGAGAGCGTGCAGCACAGGGCCGATATCGCCACCGGTCAAAATAAAGCCGCCGAAAACCATGACGATCAGGACAACAAGGCCGATAATGGCGAACATGCAATTCCCCGTGATACGAATCTTTTAACTCATCGGCGCCTGTTTCATCGCCATGCCCTGTCTTATAACGGCGCGCTTCAAATATGGTTTAGGGTAATGGTTACTTTCCTGTTCATTCGACAGCGCAAGGATTATTTCTGGCTGGGTACAAAAGAGTATGGGCCGACGAATGAAGCATCGACCCCGTGAAAATACGGTTAAAGCCGATTACCGGATCAGATCGAACAGGCTCTGGCGGTTGATCCGCGCAAAGGCGGATTGTGCCGCCTCGAGCGAGAGCAGCTTGGCCTGCATGCCGGCGATCACCTCGGTGAGATCGGTGTCTTCAAGGCCCGAACGCCGCTCGGAGAGGCTCAGCCCGGTGTCGGTCAGGCGTTCGGCCACGGCCGCGATGCGATCGCTGCGGATGCCCTGCACCGATTGTTGCAGAATGATATGATCCAGCCCTTTTTCCACGGCCTTCAGAGAGTTCTCGCGATCTGTCGGATCGGCGCTGTTCACTGCCGCGATGGCATCTGCAAGAATCTGGTCGAGGGTCATGGGCGTGCCATTCACATCGATGCCATCGGAAATGCTCTGACGCGTGCCGACGACATCGAGCGCCAGGCCCCGCGACACCGGAACCTGCGTCGCAATGGTATCGTCGAACACCGGGAGGCCCTGATAATCCTTCTCGTTGAGCAGGTCGGCCATGCTCGCGCGTATGCCCTCCAGTTCGGCCACTACGGCGGTTTTGCCGGGGCCGTCGATGGTGCTGGACGAAGCCGTGACCATCAATTCGCGGGCGCGGCTGAACAGGGTGTTCAGCTCATCGAGATTGGCCTCCGCCTTGTTGGCGCGCGAGGTTGCATAGGAAACATTATCGACCCATGCGGAATTCTGCGCCTGAGCGCGGCCGATCTCGGAAATTTGCACCCATGATTGCGGGTCCTGCGAGGGCGCGGTGATTTTCTTGCCGCTCGAAATAGCCGCCTGATCGGTGGCGATGCTTTGCGCGAGGCGCTGCTGCCGCCGGATTTCATCCGCCATGGTCTGGGAAGTGATGGCTACCATTTTCCTGTCCTTCCTTCGCGTCAGCGCAGCTGCAAGATGGTGTCGGCGATGTCGCGCGCCGCCTGAATGACCCTGGCGGCGGCCTGATAGGCTTGCTGGATACGCAGCAGGTCTGCGGCTTCCATATCGAGATCGACGCCGCTCACCTTCTCCCGCGCCGCCCGCGCGCCTTCATCGCGCGATTGCGCGGCGGCCTGTTCGGTCCTGGTGGTGCTGAGCATGTTGCCATGGGCGATCACCAGAGCGGTCCAGCCTTGTTCGACGCTGCCGGTGCCGCGCGTGGTCGCTATGTTGAGAAGATTGCCGTTCGGGCGGCCGTCGGCGGTTTTCGCCGCGATGTCGCTTATGTTGCTGATGGCGAGCGTCAGGCTCGCGGCGGTTGTGCCGACCGAAAAGAGAGGGCCGCCCGCAGCATTGGCATCCGTCAGGCCTCCGGCATGCCATGCGTTCATATCGCCCGCGAATTGCACGGCCAGCGCATCGAGGCTGTCGAGCCGCTGGCGCGCGACGCTGGCGCTGGTGAACAGCCCGCCGAGCGATCCGCTGGCGGGTGTCGCCACGGCCGCGCCGTCCACTTGCAGCGCCAAGGTGCCATCCGCATTTTGCGAAACGGACAGAGATTTGGTGGTGGTGCCCTGAATGAGCGTCTGGCCGTCATAGCTCAGGATCGCATCGTCATTCGGACCGAAGCTGACGGTTACGTTCAGCTTTTGCGTGATCTTGGTGAGTTCCGCATCGCGGCTGTCGAGCAGCTGCGCATAATTGGACGTGCCCTTTTGCGAGCGCAGCAGATCATCGTTGACGCGCGCCAGTTCCGCCAGCGAATCGTTGATCAGCGTCGTGTCGCTTTCGGCACCGGTGTAGGTGCCCTGCAACACCGTGTTCAGCCCGTCCGAGCTTTGCTGGAAAGCGCTGACGACCTGCTCCATATTATAGAGCATGTTGGTGCGCAGCGATGGGTCGCTGGGGCTGGCGGCGAGCTTGTCGATCGAGCCATACATGTCGGCGAGCGAATTGCCGACGCCCTGCTGATCGTCCTTTATCGCGGTTTCGATTTCCGAAAGCCAGCGCAGGCGCGCATCCGCGCTGCCCAGCGCCATGCCGGTCAGCCGGGCCGAAGCGTCGAGATAGGGGTCATTGGCGCGTGCAACGTCGCCGATCTGCGAACCGCCGAAGTTGGCGCGCGGAATATACAGTGGCTCGGTGGATGCCGCGAGCGAAGATTCCTCCAGCGTGACCGTCCGGCGGTTATAGCCGATGGTGTTGACGTTGGCGATATTTTCGGAAACCGCGCCCATCTGTGCGCGAAATCCGCGTAACGCGGAGGAACCTATCGCAAAGAGATCGGCGGAACTCATTGTCCGTCACCCTTGGCGGCGGGCGTGCCGACGGAAGCCGGAGTCAATGGCACTTTGGGCGCGAACTGGCGCATCAGCAGGTCGGCAATACCGAATTTGCTGGTCTTGGCCATTTCATCGGCGGTGCGGCTGTCGGCCATGTCGCGGAATTGTTCGGTCGCGCTGCTGTCGAATATGCCCTCGGAAAGGCTGGAGGAACGCATGGCGCCGATCATCTGACGCAGGAAGATCGCCTCGAACGCCTTGGCGGCCTTTTCGAGCGCGGGATCGCGCGGCGCGGCCGGTGCACTCGCGCCATTTGCTGAAGAGATCGGCGTCGTTCCCGGCATTTCCATCACAATATCACCAGTTCTGCTTTCATTGCGCCTGCCTGTTTCAAGGCTCCGAGGATTGCCACCATGTCCGCCGGAGAGGCGCCGATCGCGTTCATCGCTTTGACTATATCGGCCAGAGACGCTCCACCTTTAAAATTTATTACCGGTTTCTTCTCTTCGTCGATCCGGATCGCGCTCGAAGGCTCGATCGCGGTCTCGCCTCTGGAGAACGGCGCGGGCTGCACCACACGAGGCTGTTCCTGCACGCTGACCGTCAATTTGCCGTGCGCGATGGCGGCGGGCGCGATGCGCACCGCGCCGTTTATGACGACCGTTCCGGTGCGCGCATCGACAATGACCTTGGCGGGCGCATCGGCGGGTTTCACCTCTATGTTTTCGATGAGGCCCATCATCATGACGCGCTGCTCCGCACCGGGCAGGGCGTCGATCTGAACCGTCACCGCGTCCATGGCGCGGGCGCGTTTGTCGCCGAAGCTGAGGTTGATTGCATCGGCGACGCGCAGCGCGGTCGTGAGATCCGCTTCGGCCAGGTTGAAATCGAGACTGGGCGCGGTGTCGAAGCCGGTCGCAACCGCGCGCTCGACCGTGGCCCCGCCGGGAATGCGTCCGGCAGACGGGATGTTGACCGACACCTGGCTGCCGTCCGAGCCGGATACGCCAAGGCCGCCGACCGCGAGATTGCCCTGCGCCATCGCGTAAATCTGGCCGTCCGCGCCGCGCAGCGGCGTCAGCACCAGCGTGCCGCCGCGCAGCGACTTGGCCTTACCGATCGCCGAGACGGTGATGTCGAGCGTCTGGCCCGGCTTGGCGAAGGCGGGGAGGTCCGCCGTCACCAGCACCGCCGCCGCATTTTTCAGCGCCGGATTGACGCCGGGCGGCAAGGTGAGGCCGAAGCGCGAGATCACGCCTTTCATGCCCTGCGTCGAATAATCGAGGCTGTCGTCGCCGGTGCCCGCAAGGCCCACGACAAGGCCATAGCCCGTGAGCTGGTTCGGGCGCACGCCCTGAAAGGTGCCCAGATCCTTGATGCGTTCTGCATGGGCAGGCGTGGCTGAGAAACCGGCAAGCAGCGCCAGCGCGACAAGAAGATTGGCAAGAAAGGCGAAACGGAAACGGGTCATAGTGTCAGGTTCCGATCAGAAAGGGCTAATCATGCTGAAGAAGCGTTGCAGCCAGCCCTGACGGCTGGCGCGGGCAATTTCGCCCTTGCCGGTATAGGTGATCCGGGCATCGGCCACGCGGGTGGACAGCACGCGGTTGTCGGGCTGTATGTCCGCCTGGCGCACCAGCCCCGAAATCTGGATGAATTCGTCGCCGCGATTGAGCGTCAGCGCCTTTTGCCCGCGCACCAGCATCGTGCCATTGGGATAAACCTGCGCCACGGTGACGGTGATTTCGCCGTTAAGGCTATTCGATTGGCTGGCCGCGCCCGCGCCCTTGAAACTCTGCGTGCCGCTTGCCGCGACATCGCTGGGGTTGAACAGCTTGGAGAATATGCCGGTCGTGGGAGGTGTCAGGCCGATGCTGCCATCCCGCCCGGTATTGGCAGCGGTGCTTTTCGAAGCCTGTGTGCTCTCGACGAGCTGGATCGTGATGATGTCGCCGACCATTGCCGCGCGCGCGCCGCTGGTGAGCGGGGCATAGCCATAGCTTGCCTGAAAGATGCTGCCATTGGGCGGCGCGACTTCGGGCAGGGCGGGCGAATAAGTGGGCGCATATTCCGCCGCCTCTTCCTTGTGCTTTTTGGCAAGGGCGGCGGGCGCGAACAAAAGCGCGGTCGTGGCCAGCAATGCGGGGACGAACTTGTGCATCATCATCCTCACAATTGCTGGTTCACATATTGCAGCATTTCGTCGGTGGATTTGATCATCTTGCTGTTCACCTCATAGGCGCGCTGCGTTTCGATCATGTCGACCAGTTCCTCGACGATATTGACGTTCGATGCTTCGAGCGCGCCCTGCTTGATGGTGCCGCGGCCATCGAGGCCGGCGGTGCCGATCTGAGGAGCGCCGCTGGCCGCCGTTTCGAGCAGCACATTGCCGCCGACCGATTGCAGGCCCGACGCATTGGCGAAGCTCGCCAGCTCGATCTTGCCCAGTTCGGTAGGCGCGCTTTGCCCTGCCTCGACCGCCGACACGGTACCGTCATTGCCGATGGTGATCGAAACGACGCCGTCGGGAACCTGAATTTGCGGCACCAGCGGCAGGCCGTCGCTGTTGACGATCGTGCCTTCCGCCGTGCGGCTGAAATGGCCGTCGCGGGTATAGCCGATCAGGCCATCGGGGCGCTGCACCTGAAAATAGCCGTTGCCCTCGATCGCAAGATCGAGCGAACCGCCGGTCTGCGTCAAGGTGCCCTGCGTATCGATGCGGCTGGTGCCCGCCAGCGAAACGCCGGTGCCGAGCGACAGGCCGGTGGCGAACTTGTTTTCGCTGTCCGAAGCCGCGCCGGCCGCGATCAGCTGCTGATAGGCCAGCGCCTGAAAGTCCGCGCGGTCCTTCTTGAAGCCGGTGGTGTTCACGTTCGCCAGATTGTTGGCGATCACCTGCATCTTGGTGTTCTGCGCATCGAGCCCGGTGCGGGCGACATGGAGAGCGGCGTTGGTCATGATATCGGTCCTCGTTTTTGTTCTATCCCCTCGCGGGGATGGTCGGTTCCGGCCCGCTCTCCTTCCCCCTCCCAACCGTCCGACATGCTATATGACGAACGGTTGGGAAGGAGAGCGGGCCGAAACCATTAGCCATCCAGCCTCATCAGGCTGGCCCCGCCATCGTCGATTTGCTTGGCGGTATCGATCATCTTGATCTGCGTTTCCCAGGCGCGGCTGGCCTCGATCATCTGCACCAGCATATCGGTGGCATTGACGTTCGATCCTTCAAGCGCGCCGCCTGTCACCGAAGCGAGCGGATCGGTCGGCAGCGCCCCGCCATGCACTTCGCGGAACAGGCCATCCAGCCCTTTGGCGATCTGCGACCCCGTCGGGTTGGCGAGCTTGAGCTGGTCCACCTGCTGCGGCTGTTTCGGATCACCCCCCACAGGTACGATCCAGATGCCGCCATCCTTCGCAATCGAGATGCTGTCATAAGGCGGCAGGGTGATCGGCCCCGAATTACCGATCACGGGGAGTCCATCCCCCGTGGTCAGCAGTCCGCTGTCACTCATCTTCAGGTCGCCGCGGCGCGTATAGCCTTCGCTGCCGTCATTGGCCTGCACGGCAAGCATCGCCTCGCCGTTGAGCGCGACATCGAGCGGGTTACCGGTCGCTGTAACCGATCCCTGCGCCATATTTGCGCCCAGCACCTGTTCGGCGGTCTGAGCGCGCGTCTTGAAGGTCTGTCCATCGATCCAGCGGGTCGTGGCATTGGCGATTTCCGCGCGAAACCCAACGGTATTGGCGTTCGCAAGATTGTTCGCAATCGTGCTCTGCCGCGCCATCGCGCCGCGCATCGCCGTCAATGCCGTGTTGACCAACCGATCCATGGTTCAGACCCTCAGACTATTCCGCGCTTTAGCTGCGCAGATTGATGATGGCGTTGGAGATGGTCGAAGAGGTTTCGATCGCCTTTGCATTCGCCTGAAAGTTGCGCTGCGCCGAAATCAACGCCACCAGCTCCTCGGTGATGTCGACGTTCGAACGTTCGAGCGCACCCGAGCGGATCGCGCCATACAGGCCGGCATTGGCCGAACCATAAACCGGAGCGCCCGATTGCAGCGTCGATTGCCAGTGCGCGTCGCCCTGCTGGCGCAGGCCTTCCTGCGACGGGAATGCCGCCATGGCGATGCTGCCGAGCATCGTCGTCGACGAGTCGGCGAAGGTCGCGGTGACGAGACCATCGACCGAAACGCCGATGCTCGAAAGCTGAACCGTCGGATCGCCGGGTTTGGTGATCGGCAATTGAAGGTCGGTCAGGTCCGCAGCGGCGGTGCTGGTCGGCACGCCATTGGCATCCACCGGGAACACCTGCAGGCGGCCACCCACGGTATCCGTCACAAAGCGGTTTTCATCGAGCTCGAACGCGCCGTTGCGGGTGTAGCTGATCTGCGATGTCGGCGGCGGCGTGCGCACGGTGAAGAAGGCTTCACCGGTAATCGCAAGATCGAGCGTCTTGTCGGTGGTCTCTACGGTGCCCTGCGTGAACTGCTGCTGGATGCCGTTGATGCGCGTGCCCTGACCCGCGACCTGCGTGGTGGTCTGCATCGGCGCGGCGGCGAAAATGTCGCCGAAATTTGTGCGGCTCTTCTTGAACGCGGTCGAGTTCACGTTGGCGACGTTGTTCGAGATCGTCGCCAGATCGGACTGGGCCGCCTTGAGGCCGGAGAGAGAGGTATAGAAGGACATGGACTAGCTCCTTGGTTGGTAAGGCGTGAAATCAGGAAAGTTTGAGGGCGTCTTGCGGATTGAACTTGCCCAGCGGCGTGATCAGCATGCTGGCCGATCCGTCAGCGGGCGACTGCACCGCGGCGATGCTGGCCCAGGTGGCGACCGAGCTGGGCGTTGCCCCGCGCACCTTCACCTGAAGCGACTGGCCCGCGATGTAAGTGCCGTTGTCGTCATAGCCGTTCCAGTAGAAGCTGGTGTCGCCTGCCGGGCGGGCGCCCATGTCGATGGTCTTGACCGTGTTGCCCTCGCCATCGACGAGATCGAGGCTGATATTGCTCGCGTCTTCGGCCAGCGTGAACTGACCCGCATATTCTCCCGATGCGCCGGGAGCGGCGATATTGCTCGTCACCAGCATCGAATGGCCGATCCAGCTCGCCGCATCGCCAAGGCGGCTCCCTGAAAGCGTCGCCTCTATGCTCTTGAGGGAAGCGTTCATTTCGGCGATGCCGCTGGTGTTGCTGATCGTCGCCATCTGCGCGACCATCTGCGCGTTGTCCATCGGGTTGAACGGATCCTGCGATTTCAGCTGCGCGGTGAGCAGCGTCAGAAAATCCGTCTGCGCCAGGCTCTGCTGCTTAACGCCCGTCGCTTTCTGGGTCAGGCTGTCGGCGCTGCCGAGGGGTGCTGTGGTCGTGGTCATTATTTGCCCATCCTTACTGTATCGAGCATCAGCGATTTGGCGGTCTGCAAGACCTGCACATTATTCTGATACATCCGCGCGGCCTCGATCATGTCGACCAGCTCGGCGCTGCTATCGACCGCGGCCTCCCACACATTGCCGTCCTTGTCGGCGAGCGGATGATCGGGCTCGTAGCGTTTGACCGGCTTGGCGTCGGTGGTGACGACATTCTCGACCTTCACCGTCGAGAGACCCGGCTTTTCGGTGACCGAGCGGAATACCGGCTTGATGGCGCGATAGGCTTCCTTCTCGGTGCCCGTCACATTTCCGGCATTCGCCATATTGGACGCGGTAGCGTTCAGGCGCACGAGCTGCGCGGACATCGCGCGGCCGGCAATATCGAAGATGTTCATGGGGGTGTCAGCCATGCTCACTCTCCTCGCAATGCTCGGGTGATGGTATTGAGGCGTCCCTCCAGGAAGGAGAGCGTCGTGCTGTATTTGACGGCGTTTTCGGCAAACAGCGTCTGCTCGGTGGACAGCTCGACCGTATTGCCGTCGAGGCTGGGCTGGAGCGGAATGCGATAGCCCATCGCGCCGGTCGCGGCCTGCTTCACGCTGTCGCCCTTGTCGGTGGCGTCGCGAAGCGCGGCTTCGAAGTCGATGTCGCGCGCCTTGTATCCGGGCGTGGAAGCATTGGCGATATTGGACGCGAGCAGGTTCAGCCGCTGCGAGCGAAGCTCCAGCGCCTTTCCATGCACTCCGAACAATTTGTCTTCCAAGCTCATTTTTTCTCAAACCCGACTAAACTGTTGCGAACCGTTGCCGTTCTATCCTTCAGGATTGCCAGCGGGGTTCATCCAGCCAGTAATCTGCAAAGGCCGTGCCAGTTTTGAATATTGGCGGATTTGCTCAAATTTTTGGGGTTGTGTTGCAGTCCATCAGCTTGCCGGACGGCTGTGTCCGGCAAGGACGGCATATTTTTGCCGGTCGGCGGCAAAATTTTGCCTGTGGGGGATTTTGGTAAGCATTGCGCGGCATAATGCCTGCAAGAAAGACGAATTCATGGCTGTTTTGCTCACTCTCTTCAATCCTCTCACGCTCGGCGTGATGCTTGCCGGGTGCATATCCGTGGCCGTGCTGCAAAATGGCCTGCATGGATTTTGGCGCGCTTTTTCCGCGATTTCCGCCTTCTGGCGCGCGGACCCGGACCGCGACATGCTGATCGCCCGCGCGACCATGACCAAGGTCGATCACATAGCGAATCTGCGCGGGCTTCAGTGCACCGATCGGATTCGTGCCGCCAATCCGTTTCTCGCGCTTGCCATCCGCAAGCTGGCCGACACGGAAAGCGTGGATCAGTTCGAGATGTGGGCGGAACAGACGATTGATGACCGCCGCATGCGGCATGAAAAAGTGCATAAATTCTGGCTGTCGCTGGCCGATGCCGCGCCCGCGCTGGGCATGGCGGGAACGATTTTCGGTCTGGTCAGCATGTTCGCGGTGATGGACGATCCCGCAAAAATAGGCCCGGCAATGGCGCTGGCGCTGCTCACGACCCTGTATGGCGTCGTCATTGCCAATTTCGTAGCGGTGCCGATTGCCGCGCGTCTCACCGATCTTTCGGAGCGCGAACTGGCGTGGCAGACCGAATTGTGCAGCCGCATGTTGCGCGTCGCCCGCCGCGAAACCGCGCCAGTGCGCCGCGCCTCGATCCGCGAAGTCGCATGACAGTGCGCGCCGCTGCGTTCACTCGCCGCAATCGCTGGGCGGTGAGTTTCGCCGATCTTTCGTTGCTTCTGCTGGGTTTCTTCGTGCTGCTGCATGCCAGCAATGGCCGCCAGCACGAGATTGTCAGTGGCGTTGCCCAGCAATTCGGCGCGCCTGCCGAAAAGAGCGAGCATCTTGTTGCCGCGCAACTGTTCCAGCCGGGCGAGGCGATGCTGAGCACGACAGGAAAGGTCCGGATTTTCGAGCTTTCCGCGCAGTATAAGGCATCCAGCGCCGCCATTGAAATCCGTTCGGTCGGGTTGGATAAAACCGCCAACCGCTTCGACAACTGGGATCTCGCTGCCGCCCGTCTGGGCGCCTTTGCACGCGCGTTGACGGAGGCGGGCATAGAGCGCGACCGCATCCTCATTCGCGGCCTCGACCAGAAGAGCGAGAGCAAGGCAGGCCAGCAGTTGATCCTGCGGCTGCATAACGAATCCAGCGAACTGGCACGGTAATTGCTTTATTAACCCTGATGACGTCCGGCTTCCGGATGATATTGGGAGATGAAAGCGTGTCACGCCCTGTTGCGAAATTCATTGCGAAACTGGCTTTGTTCCTGGGTTTGGCCGGGGGTTTTCCGATGCTGGCCCAGGCGCAGCAATTCGAGAACCTCGATCGGCTCGACGGCATCGTTGCGATGACGGTCGGCGCGAATATCGGCGAACCGGGAGGTCCGGCCGCGCCGGTGGATCGCCGCCTGAAGCTCGCCGCCTGCCCTGCGGTTCCGCAAGTGAGCGGCCCGGTTTTCGGTGCGGCGATGGTCGAGTGCAAGGCGCAGGGATGGCGGATTCGCGTGCCTTTGGTGGCGGGGTCGTCACAGGCCGCAATTCCGGCTTATGGCAATCGCGGGGGCTATGCGCGGCCCGTCGCCGCAGCCGCAAAAGCGGAGCCGATCATCAAGCGCGGCGATCCGGTGCAGCTCATGGCTGGCGGTTCTGCTTTCACCGTTTCGCGCATGATGATCGCTGAGGAAGATGGGGCACCCGGCGAGATGATCCGCGTGCGCGAGGACAGGAAATCCGATCCCGTGTTGGCGCGGGTCGTCGAAAGCGGTATCGTGCGTGTTCCGGGATTTAAAGAATATTGAAACCTGTCGTTATTAGGGTCGCAGGTGGAAAAGGACATTTGAGATGATCAAGTCGATTGGCCAGATGGGTAATGCCCTCATCGACCTTGCGAAACTTCGTGAGGGTGACAAATCCAAGGCGGCGGACAAGATCGGCCAGGGCAGCGCCGTTGCGGCGGCGGCTTCCGGCAATGCGACCCCGATAGCACGGATGGCGGCGCAGGGCGCACCCGTTGATATGGACCGCGTTGCGGCCATCAAGGAAGCCATTGCTTCGGGCAATTATCCCGTCGATGCCGGGAAAATTGCCGAAAGCATGATAGCGCTGGATCTGGGTGAATGAAGCCGACCGGCATCGCTTCTGTTGATGCTTTATATGAAGCGTTCGGCGATTTGCGCCGGGCGCTCGACACGCGCGATGCCAGCGAAATCCATAATGCGACCAAAAAAGTGAAGGCCGCGAGCGACACCGTTCGCACGCAGGGCGCATGGAAGATGGATGCGGAGCTGCGCGGCAAGCTGGAAAGCCTGAAACCGCTGATCGAATCTGCGCGAGTGCGGGTGAATATCGCATCCGACGATGTGCGCCAACGTATCGCGCTGCTCGGCGGCAATGCCGGTAACAGCGCATCGGCGAATACCTATAGCCGCTGACATCGGTTAATGCTGAAAGAGAGCGCGGTTTTCCGCGCTTTTTTATTGCCTGCTGGATATCCAGGGGCTGTGGGAATTCGGTTCAGGCGGAGCCGAGAATGGTGGATTTCGAGAACCTTGGAACGAGGCACGTGACTCGTTCCAACGCAGCGTACTTAAGGTACGTGAGCACCGGAAGCGCAGAAAGTCACCTTCCGCAGGCCCGTATGGGCTGAATTCCTACGGCTCCTAAACTGGCATGGTTATTGCTTTATTATCCTTGCTAGCAAGTGAGGATATCCGATGGCAGGTTTTGCCGATCTCATGATTTCAGGCGGGGAGGGGCCCCGCAATACCCGCGTCACCAACGCCATTGCGCTCGCCAGCCGACGCACGGGCATGGACTTTGGCTATCTGCTGGGGCAGGCCAAGATCGAAAGCAGCCTTAATCCTACTGCGAAAGCGCCTACCTCTTCGGCGACCGGATTATATCAGTTCATCGATCAGAGCTGGCTCGGCGTCATCAACGAGCATGGCGCGGAATATGGGCTGGGCTGGGCGGCCGACGCCATCGGCCAGACATCTAGCGGGCGCTATTATGTCGCCGATCCGCAGTTGCGCCAGCAAATCCTCGATCTGCGCAATCATCCCGAAACCGCTTCGGTGATGGCGGCCGAACATGCCGCCGACAACAAGGCTTATCTCGAAAGCCGCCTTGGCCGCGCAGCGCAGCCGGTCGATCTCTATCTTGCGCATTTTCTGGGGCAGGGCGGCGCGGCGAAATTTCTGACGTCGCATGACCAGAACCCCAATGCGGCCGCTGCCTCTATCTTCCCCGCTGCGGCGCGCGCCAATCGCTCGATTTTCTACGATCGGTCCGGCAACGTCCGCAGCTTTGCCGAAATCCGCAACAATTTCGCCGCCAAGCTGGAACGTGGCGTCGCAGGCGCGCTCGGCGCTGGCGCCGCGCAAGGCTGGGCCGCACGCGCTAATGACGATAATTTCGCGGACGATATGCCCGCGACGCAGACCGTGCAGCCCGCCGATTATGTCCGCATTGAAACGGATCGGCTGCAAAAGACCGTATCGGGCGACGATTATATCCGCCCGCAGCCCGCGACCGCGCGGCTCGCCTATCTCATGCTTGCCACCCTCGGCCGATAAAAGACAAAGGTAAGACCCGAACATGACACGCAGCGAAGTTAACGGGAAAGTCTGGCTCAGCGCGGCCAAGGGCGCGATCCTGCCGATCGCCACCTTGTTGCTGGTGATGTTCATGATCGTGCCGGTGCCGTCCATCCTGCTGGATATCGGCTTCATCGGTAATATCATGATCAGCCTTGCGGTGCTGATGGTGGCCTTGAACGCCGCCAAGCCGCTCGATTTCTCCAGCTTCCCGACGGTGCTGCTGTTCGCCACATTGATGCGCCTCGCGCTGAACGTCGCGTCTACTCGCGTCGTGCTGGTCGATGGCCATACCGGCGCGGATGCGGCGGGGCATGTGATCGAAGCCTTCGGCAATTTCCTGATCGGCGGCGATTATGTCGTCGGCCTGTTCGTGTTCGCCATTCTGATGATCATCAATCTGGTCGTCATCACCAAGGGCGCGGGCCGCGTGTCCGAAGTCAGCGCGCGCTTCACCCTCGATGCGTTGCCCGGCAAGCAGATGGCGATCGACGCGGACCTTAACGCCGGCCTGCTCACCCCGGAAGAAGCCAAGGCGCGCCGCGCCGAAGTCGCAACGGAAGCGGATTTCTACGGGTCGATGGACGGCGCGAGCAAGTTCGTGAAGGGCGATGCCATTGCGGGCGTCCTCATCCTCGTTATCAACATTTTGGGCGGCATCATATTGGGCGTCGTCAGCCATGATCTGTCGCTGTCGCAGGCGGCGCAGACCTATGTCATCCTTGCCATCGGCGATGCGCTGGTGGCGCAGATTCCTGCGCTGCTGCTCTCGATCGCGGCGGCGAGCATCGTTACCCGCGTTGCCAGCGAGCATGATCTTTCGGGCCAGATTGCTTCGCAATTCGGCAGCGGTAAGGCATGGGCGCCGGTGGCGGGCATCCTCGCCATATTGGGCGTGCTTCCCGGCATGCCGCACATGATCATCCTGCCTGCCGCTGGCATCGCCGGGTTCATCGCATGGCGCCTGAGAAACGCCGCGCAACAGGCGGCGAATGCTCCCGAACCCGAAGCCGAGCCCGAAAACCCCGCCCATATCGAATGGGGCGATGTGTCGGATGGCGCGGTGCTTGGTCTCGAAATCGGTTATGGCCTCATCGGCATGGTCGATGATCGCAAGGGCGCCCCGCTGATGGCGCGGATCACCGGCATCCGCAAACAGCTTTCGCGCGAACTGGGCTTTGTCGTGCCGCTGGTGCGGGTGAAGGACAATCTCGCGCTCGAACCCAATGCCTATCGCATCACCATCGGCGGCGTGATTGTCGGCGAAGACGAGATCTGGCCGGACGATCTGCTCGCGCTCGACAGCGGCGCGCTCGAAGCGACCGTTGCGGGCCGCGAGGCGAAAGACCCGACCTTTGGCCTCGATGCCGTATGGATCACGCCCGACAAGCGCAGCGAAGCGGTCGTTGCAGGTTATACCGTCGTCGATCCGGCAACCGTTGTGGCGACGCATCTCAATCAGCTTATCGCCATGAACGCATCGGAAATGTTCGGCATGGACGAAACCCGCAAGCTGCTCGATGCATTGAAAGAAGCCTCGCCGCAGCTCGTCGATGGCCTCACGCCGGCATTGATGACGCTGGCGCAGATCGCCGCTGTCTGCCGCGCGCTGCTGGCCGAAGGTATACCGCTCAAGGATTTCCGCCGCATCTGCGAAGCCATGGTCGATGCCGCGCGCCCGGAAATGACGCACGAGCAACTGGTCGAAGCGGTGCGCCAGCGCATCGGCTCGCTCATCATTCAGACGCTTGTGCCGGTGAAAATGCCGCTGCCTGTCATCACCCTTGATGGCGATCTCGAAGGCCTGCTGGCGCAGGCGATGCGCGTCGCGGGCGATGCCAAGCATCCGATCGAACCCGCATTGGGCAGCCGGATTACCGACGCCGTTATTCACGCCGCGCGGCCGATATTGGCCGATGCGCGCAACTTCGCCATCGTCACGTCGCCAGTGGCGCGCCGCGCGCTCGCGCGTCTGTTCAAACCGCATCTGCCCGAAACGCCGGTGCTGTCTTTCCTCGAAATCCCCGATGGCAAGCCGGTGGAGGTTGTCGCGGTGGTGGGCGGCGCAGACAGACCTGCACCCCGGCATGACCCGGTTCACGAAACTTCGGGTTCGCATGAAAGAATTGCCTAACTATTTGGGCGTATAACGGGTTGCATAAAGACGGGGGCAATAACCGCTGATGTATATGAGCAGGATCGGAGCCGAGAGCGGGGCGCTGACTTATGGTCGCAACGCCGCCGTTCAAAAGCCGGAGCAACTGGCCCGTCAATATATGCCGCTGGTGCGCAAGATCGCCTGGCATGTGCATGGCCGCGTTTCCAATGCGATAGACATCGAGGATCTGCTGCAGATCGGCATGGTCGCGCTGGTCGAGGCCGCGAACGGCTATGAAGATCGCGGCTTTGGTTTCGCCACTTATGCGCAGATGCGGGTGCGCGGGGCGATGATCGATCATCTGCGCCGCCATGCGACATTGTGCCGGTCCGCTATGGCCAAGCGCAAGCAATTGATGGCGGTGCGCGCCCGGCTGGAACAGAAGCTCGGCCGTATGCCGGGTGAAGCCGAAATGTCCGCCGAAATGGATATGGCTCCCTCCGAATATCGTGAATTGGCCGATGCCGCCGAAATGGTGCATGAGCAGAGCATCGACGAGGTCTATTCCGACCAGTCGATGTGGTTCGCCGATGTCGAAGAACGGGCAGACGACATCATGGAGCGCGAGTCGCTTAAAACTGCGCTTGCTGCCTGTATCGGCAAGCTCCCCGAGCGGGAAGCGCTGGTGCTCCAGCTCTACTTCGTCGAGGAATTGAACCTTGATGAAATCGGCATCACGCTGGACATCGGTGCGGCGCGCGTGTGCCAGATCAAGAAGGCGGCTCTTGACAAATTGCGCGCTCTGCTTTCCGAGTGGGCCGACTAATCAGTCGTTTATCTCTTGCTGATACGCTATGAAGAAAGACGCAAGACCGACGCATGGCTGCGGCGGTAAATGTCTGAGTTGATAGTGGGGAGCCATTATGGCCGGACCATATTTGCCGAAGGGCAAAGTAGAGCGCGCTGTCGTGGGCGGTATCGCCGCAACGTTATTGCTGACCTTTGGGGTGACGATCAAGGGTGCGCTTGGCGGCAATGCTGACGCGCCAGCGACGGGGGCTGTAAAACCGCAGCCCGCCGCAGCCGCACCGCTCGACTCTGCGCCGGACTCTGCGCAGCCCAAGCCTCCCCAATCCGGGAAGGCTTCTTTGTCGGCGTCACCGTCTGATCCCAAGACGAGTATCATGCAGACCGTTTCCCGCTTCAGGGTAAAGCGTGTGTTGAAGATCGATCATCCGCTCAATCATGGCGATTATGTGTGGGACGACAAAGATGTGCCCGCCGGTCCGATCATGGTGACGGTCGATCTGAAAGCGCAGACGCTTTCCGTATTCCGCGGAGGCTATGAAATCGGCGTTGCTGTGATCCTGTATGGCGCGGATGACAAGGAAAGCCCGTTAGGTGTTTACCCGATCACGCAGAAGGATGCGGATCATTATTCCAATCTCTACAATAACGCACCAATGCCCTATGCGCTGCGCCTCACCAATGACGGGGTGTTCATCCATGGCAGCGACGTGGAATATGGCGAGGCGACCCATGGCTGCATCGGCATACCCAAGGCATTCGCCAAAAAGCTGTTCGAGCAGGCGAAGCTCGGCGATCTCGTCATCATCACCGACGGCAAGATGATGGATCTGGGCTGAGCCGCGTTTCTTCTCCCCATAATGTTGCGCGCCAACCGCTCTCCATAAGAAAAACCCCCGCTCCGCAGAGTGGGGGTTCCAAGCGACCGGTAATTTTCTCTGGTTTCTCTTGTCGTTATTGTGGTCCATCTGGAAGCTATGACCCCCGGCGCGGTGGGGACTGGAGCGCCGGGGGTCAACTGACCGGCTGTCGGTGGACCAATACCTGTTCCGGTCAATTCCTTACCTTTTTTTCGTGATTTCCGAGTCGCGGGGTGATGTCACCCCGCTCGAAATCACTCCGTTATTACTTGATCAGCGAGAGCACGCCCTGCTGCGCCTGGTTGGCCTGCGCGATCATCGCGGTAGAGGCCTGGCTGAGGATCTGCGCCTTGGCGAGGCTGGTCGTCTCGCCCGAAAAATCGACGTCCTCGATGCGCGAGCGCGCTTCCGCGAGATTGGTGACGGTCGAGCTGATATTGTCGACGGTAACCGACAGGCGGTTCTGGCTGGCGCCGAGCGATGCGCGAGCGGCGGCTACGGTGTTCAATGCGGTGTCGAGCTTTGCGAGAGCCGCCGAAGCGTTCGCCGCCGTCGCAAGATCGATTTCGGTCGCGGCGGGCACGGCGCCCTGAACGGCTGCCTTGGCAACGTTCATCGTCGCGGTCTGCGCGTCGATCAGGCCGATGGCGACCGTGTCGGTGGCGTTGGTGCCGGTCTGGATGGTGACGCTGGCGGCCGAACCGTCGAGCAGGTTGACACCGTTGAAATTGGTGGTCGTCGCAATCGTATCGATCTGATCGAGCAGGGCGCGCGATTCATTGTCGAGGCCAAGACGATCGGCATTGGTGACGGTGCCGTTGGCGGATTGCACGGCCAGCTCGCGGATGCGCTGGACGATATTGCTGATCTGGCCGAGCGCGCCTTCCGCGGTCTGGGCGAGCGAGATGCCGTCGTTCGCATTGCGCGATGCTGCGGTAAGGCCACGGATCTGTGCGGTCATCTTGGTGGAGATGGCGAGGCCGGCGGCGTCGTCTTTCGCGCTGTTGATGCGCTTGCCCGAAGACAGGCGTTCCATCGATTGCTGCAACTGCATCGATGCAGCCTGAGAAGCGTTCTGGGCGCGCATGGCGGCGATGTTGGTTCCGATAACAGTCATGATTTGGTCCTTTAATCTCATGCTATTCAGGTCGCGGCTTGCGGCCTTCAAGGATGATAACGACAGGGCCGATTCAAACTTTAGCGGGCATGGTAAATTTTTTTGTCACCACGTTATTTTGCCTGCTTTCCGCGCTATATCGGGCTGTTTCCGGCCGGTCGGGTGCCAATAAAAACCCCCGCTCCGGGGGAGAGCGAGGGCTTTAATTGTGCGCAATAGTATATTTGCGTGCGATTATGCTTTTGTGGCCGTTCGATCGAAGGTGAACCCCCGGCAGTGTGGGGACTGGAATGCCGGGGGCCTTATGATCGGCTGACGGGTGACCAATACCCCCAGCCGTTCAATCTTGTTCCGCTAGGGTGGGCAGTGTGAAATCTGAATCACCCCGCCCACTCCAACTTTTGTTGTCGCATCGTTTATTGCGGAAAACCGGTATCCACTTTTCCGGACGATGCTTTATATTAGCGGATCAGCGAGAGCACGCCCTGCTGCGCCTGATTGGCCTGCGCGATCATCGCGGTCGAGGCCTGGCTCAGAATCTGCGCCTTGGCGAGGTTGGTCGTCTCGGCGGAGAAATCGACGTCCTCGATGCGCGAGCGGGCTTCCGACAGGTTGGTGACGGTCGAGCTGATATTGTCGACAGTAACCGACAGGCGGTTCTGGCTGGCGCCAAGTGCGGCGCGCTGACCGGCAATCGTGCTGAGTGCGGTGTCGAGCACGGCAAGAGCGGACGAAGCGTTGGCGGCGGTCGAAAGGTCGATCTCGCCATAGACGCCCGTATCGTCGCCGTTGCCGAAGATCGTATCAGCGCCCGCTGCGCGCGTACCCGCAACGGCGGTGCCGACAACGGCGGCCTTCTGGATGTTCAGCACCGCCGTGGTGGCGTTGCCGACATTGATAGCAACCGTATCAGCGGCGCTGGTGCCGGTCTGAATGGTGATGCTCGTGCCGATGGAGTCGGCACCAGCAGCACCGTCAAAGTCGGTCGTGCCGTTCAGCAGCGTGACGCCGTTGAAGTTGGTGGTGGTTGCGATGGTATCGATCTGATCGAGCAGAGCGCGCGATTCATTGTCGAGACCGGCGCGGTCGGCGTCAGTAACGGTGCCGTTTGCGGATTGCACGGCCAGTTCGCGGATGCGCTGGACGATGTTGCTGATCTGACCCAGCGCGCCTTCGGCGGTCTGCGTCAGCGAAATGCCGTCATTGGCATTGCGAGCCGCGGCGTTGAGGCCACGGATCTGTGCGGTCATCTTGGTGGCGATGGCGAGGCCAGCGGCGTCGTCTTTCGCGCTGTTGATGCGCTTGCCCGAAGACAGGCGTTCCATCGACGTCTGCAATTGCATGGATGCGGAAGTCGACGCGTTCTGAGCGCGCATCGCCGCAACATTGGTTCCGATAACAGTCATGGGGTAAAATCCTTTTCCCTATTTATGGGTCGCCTGCTCGGGAGCCGGTGGCCTCGAATATAAGGACGGCCGGGCGCGTCATTTATTTAGGGTCAGGACCCATTAATTACGAGGATCGCTGTCTCGATCCTCGTAATTAATGGGTCCTGACCTTAGGTGTTTAGCCCCGGCAATTTCAGTAAATTTGCGCCAACCCGGCTATAGTGTTATTCTGCCGACGCTACGCGGCTTGTCCGTCTGATGCGGACGATGCAAGGCTCCGCGCCTTGCCGGAAAATCCGGCCTCTCGAGCCTTGCCATGACGACAGCCCCGGCTCCTGTCCGGTGGTGGGGTGTCGTAGCCCGGCTCGGGAGACGTGTCATGAAGATAATAGGCGAGGAAGTTCATCTCGATACAGACGAGGCCCGCGCGGGCGATACGCCGCACATAGTGCGGTATGTGCTGGCCATCGGCCTCGCTTTGGCGATCATCACCCTGTCGATGGTCTGGATAAACGGCGCTGGCTCATTGCGGCCCGCACAAGGGGATCCGGTGACGGCTGAGGAGTTCGCGCTCGGAGGATAAACGGGCGATCCTCAGGGTTAGGCTTGCGGTTGGGAGCAGATCCAGCCCCATATTATTGTGCGGCGATTTCCGGAGCGTCGGATGATAGCGTTTCATCCGGAATCGCTCGTGCCGCCGCCATTGCGATTTGGAAGGATCGCTTGCGCGCGTCATGATCGTACATAATGCCGCCGACAATCACCTCATCCGCCCGCGTGCGCCGCACGAACGCGCCCAGATCGCGCTCCACATCCTCTTGCGTGCCGATGCTCGAACACTGCAATACCTGCGCGAGCATCGCCTGCGCCTGCATGGGTAATGACTCGCGATAGCCCGCAACCGGCGGCTGTATCCGCCCCGGCCTGCCGGTGCGCAGCGCGACGAAGCTTTGCATCATCGATGTTGCAATCAGTTCCGCCTCTTCGCGCGTGTCGGCTGCGAATATATTGAACCCCGCCATCACATAAGGCTGTTGAAGCTGTTCCGAAGGGCGGAAATCGCGGCGATAGATATGCAGCGCCTCGTCGAGCATATCCGGCGCGAAATGCGAGGCGAAGGCATAAGGCAGGCCGAACGCCGCCGCGAGCTGCGCGCCATAAAGGCTCGATCCCAATATCCATAGCGGCACCTTCGCGCCTGCGCCCGGCGTCGCCTGAAACCCTGCCTGCGGATCGTCCGCGAAATAGGCCTGAAGTTCGCGGACGTCCTGCGGGAAATGCTCCGCGCCGCCCATCAGCGTGCGCCGCATCGCCTGCGCGACCCGTTGGTCGGACCCCGGCGCGCGGCCCAGCCCCAGATCGACCCGCCCCGGGAACAGCGCCTCCAATGTGCCGAACTGCTCGGCAATCGCGAGCGGCGCATGATTGGGCAGCATGATGCCGCCGGCGCCGATGCGGATCGTCTTCGTCGCCGCTCCGACATGGGCGAGCACGACGGACGTGGCCGCCGAAGCAATGCCCGGCATGCCATGATGCTCCGCCGTCCAGTAACGGCGATAGCCCAGATTTTCGGCATGAACGGCGAGATCGGCCGCGTGGGAGAGCGCCTGGGAAACCGTGCCGCCTTCGATAACGGGCACCAGATCGAGAAGGGAAAGCTGTGTCATCGCCACCATATAGGGAAGGCGCGCCGCGACTTCACGCCTTTAAATATAGCGTGCCGCCGTTTCCCGGATCAGCGCGATCATGTTGGGGATGCCCTGCGTGCGGTTCGACGATAGCTGGTTCTTGAGATCGAACGGCTCGAGAGCGCCCTCGATATCGGCGTCCGCCACCTCCTGCGGCGTGCCGTCCTGCACCGTTTGCAGCACCAGCGCGATGATGCCCTTGGTGATCGCGGCATTGCTGTCGGCAAGGAAATGCAGTCGGCCTTCATCCGTGCGCGTCGGATATACCCACACGGCGGCGGAACATCCGCGCACCAGTGTCGCCTCGGTCTTCAGCGCATCGGGCATGGGTTCGAGCCGCTTGCCCAGATCGATCAGCAGGCGATAACGATCATCGGCGTCGAGGAACTCGTATTCCTCGTAAATTTCGGCAAGTGCATTCATGGTGCCGATATAAACAGAAAAGCGCGGGAGAAAAGCTCTCTCCCGCCGCTCTTTTACAGTCGCATCGTTTTTATCGCAGCGACTCGATCTCGCGGGCGAGGCGGCTGTTGGCACTGGTATAATGCACCTCGATGTCTGCTAGGCGCCGGTCGATCTCGCGGAAGCGCGAGCGCACCGTGCGTGCGCTGCGGCCAGGGTTGCGGCGTACATCCTGCCAGAACCGGGCTTCCTCGGCATCCTCATACAGGCCATACGGCTTGGGGTCGGCCATCCATGCTGCGATAAAATAGGCGATCAGCGTCCACGGGAAACCGCCCATGATTGTCAGCACGATCATGCCGACGCGCACCCATAATACATCGATGCCGGTATAATCGGCGAGGCCGGAGCATACGCCCATCCATTTGGCGTTCTGCTTGTCGAGATAGTATTTTGTGCGGCGCGCGCTCATGTCAGTTGCTCCTGCGATAATCTGCGGGGTCGAGATCGGGGTCGACGCTTCCGCGCTGGGGTTTGAAATCGGGCCTGAAATCAGGGTTGTCGGCAGCGACGATACGCTCGATGATGATGAGGCGGTCTTCCAGCCGCCGGGCAGTGTCGTGAAGACTGTCGAGCAGATCTTCATCCTGGCTGGTGAGGCTCGATGACGTCCGCCATCTGGTCATATAATGCAGCACGATCCAGGGCAGCCCGATGAAGAGAATGCCAACGACGATGATCGGCACCAGTATATCTCCCATCACGCTTCACCCTCCTCGGCCTTGCGCTCCTTGCCCGAAGCGCCGCCTTGCTGCGCGGCTTTCAGCGCCTCCAGCTCGGCCTCCACCTTGTCGCCCATGCGCAATTCGGCGATTTCCTCGTCCAGCGTCTTGGGCTGCGCGCCCATCGCCAGCGCTTCGGCATGGCCCTCGGCAAGATCGACGCGCCGTTCGAGCAGTTCGAAGCGGGTAAAGGCTTCGCGTGTCTTCTCGCCCGCATACATTTCGCGCATGCGGATGCGATTTTGCGCGCCTTCCATGCGCTTGACAAGGCCGTTCTGGCGCGTGCGCGCTTCCTGCAGTTTCATCTGCAATTTGGAAATATCCTCTTCGGCCGCCGTCAGCGCATCATCCAGTTCGACGATCTCGCCCGCAAGCTGCGCGGCCATGTCGGCGGCCTTCTGCTTTTCAATGAGCGCCGCCTTGGCAAGGTCTTCGCGGTCTTTCGAGAGCGCAAGCGCGGCTTTCTCGGTCCAGCCCGCCTGCGCGGCCTCCAGCCTGGCGATGGCGCGGCGCATCTCTTTCTGGTCGGCAATGGTGCGCGCCGCCGAGGCCCGCACCTCTACCAGGGTTTCCTCCATTTCGAGGATGATCATGCGGATCATCTTCGCCGGGTCTTCCGCGCGATCGAGCATGTCGGTCACATTGGCGGCGATGATATCGCGGGTGCGGGAAAAAATACCCATCGTCACTTCACTCCTTCACTACTTCTATAATCTCGTTTGCCGGGGCGGAACGCAAGGGACGTGTTCATACCCTCCGCCCCGGCCACGATGCTCAGCTATCGGGTTGCTGGGCGGTCGTTTTTTCGGCAAGTCTCACTTTCTGCTGGTCGCCGAGCCATGCCTGAGCGCTTCCGTGTTGAAGCCGCTGTCGCCGCTCGATTTCACCAGTTCGACCGAGCGAACCTTCCCCTCCCGATCAACCGAAACGGCGAGGGTGGCGACACCATGATGCTTGCCATCGATCCGGTTGGAGGCGCTATTCAGTTCCTGATCGATGCTGGTTTCCACGGCCTCGCGGAAATCGGCTGGTGTCTTGGCGTGGACGGTCGAAACCAGCCCGAAGGTCGCGGCCACGGCTAGCGCGCCTGCGGCGATCCGGGTGGCGCGGTCTGAAAGATAAAGTGCATTGCTCATAACGAAATTCCCCGTTGGGTCCAAAGATTGATCTGCCGGTACCGATGCAGCATCGGTCCATGCCAATATAATTGCACAGGCCGTGCCAGTTTTCGGAAATCGCGCATTTCAGCCACTTTCAGGATATGTCGGCGGATTTGCAGAAAAATTATTTGCTAATATATAGCAAAATATACTAATAATTGGTGATATGAACCGTCAGAGTTTCATTGGCCAATCGAGCACCTTTCTTGATGCGATCGAGCTTGCCGGACGTGCCGCCGCGCTCGACCGGCCGGTGCTGGTGGTGGGCGAGCGTGGCACGGGCAAGGAACTGATCGCGCAGCGCCTGCATCACCTTTCTGCGCGCTGGGACAAGCCGCTGGTCATCATGAACTGTGCGGCTCTGCCCGAGACCCTGATCGAGGCGGAACTGTTCGGCCATGAAGCAGGCGCGTTCACCGGGGCCGCTCGCGCCCGTTCCGGCCGTTTCGAGGAGGCGCATGGTGGGACGTTGTTCCTCGATGAACTCGGCACCCTCTCTATGGCCGCTCAGGAACGGCTGCTGCGCGTCATCGAATATGGCGAAGTTACCCGCATCGGCGCATCGCGTCCGCTTGACGTCGATGTCCGCATCGTTGCCGCTACCAATGAAAATCTTCCTGTCGCCGCCGAAAAAGGCAGTTTCCGCGCCGACCTGCTCGATCGTCTTTCGTTCGAGGTCATCACGCTGCCGCCACTGCGCGCGCGGGAAGGCGATGTTCCCATGCTCATTGAGCATTTCGGACGGCGCATGGCTTCCGAAATCGGCTGGAGGGAATGGCCGGGTTTTTGCCCCGAAATGATGGCGCAGCTGGAGGCGTATAGCTGGCCCGGCAATGTTCGCGAATTGCGCAACGTCATCGAGCGCGCCGTCTATCGCTGGAACGATGAAGGCGCGCCGATAGCAGAGATTGCGCTCGATCCCTTTGCCTCGCCCTGGGCGCCGCTATCCGTGTCGCCGGTCGAGGAAAAGCCGAAAGCCACTGCTTCGTCGTCCTTGGCGGCCCTGCCTGCGCCGCAAGATGTCGATGATCTGCGCGGCGCGGTCGCCGCCTATGAGCGATCCCTCGTCGAACGCGCGCTGGACCGTCACCGGCATAACCAGCGCGCCGCTGCCAAGGCATTGAAGCTCAGCTACGACCAGTTTCGGCATTGCCTGCGCAAGCATGGCCTGCTGGGCGGCTTCTCCTCAGATGCCGCCCGTTTTCCCGCCGCCGCTTCTCAAAAACTGGGCACAGGATCCGAACCGGAATAATCGTAAAAGCCTTTGCCCGTCTTGCGGCCGAGCCAGCCTGCCTCGACGAGCTTGAGCAGCACCGGCGCGGGGCGATATTTCGGATCGCCGGTATCCTGCATGAATATCTTCAATATTTCGAGGATTGTATCGAGGCCGATCACATCGGCCAGCGTCAGCGGCCCCATCGGATGCCCCAGCCCCAGCTTGACGCCCTTGTCGATGTCGGGGATCGAGGCGAGGCGCTCGCCCACGGCGAAGAACGCTTCGTTGAGCAGCGGCAGCAATATCCGATTGACGACGAAGCCGGGGCTGTCGGCCGCCACGATCGCCTGTTTGCCGATCTTTGCCCCAAATGTGCGCGCCACCTGCGTGGTCGCATCGCTGGTCGCAAAGCCGTTGATGATCTCCAGCAGTGGCATCAGCGGAACCGGGTTGAAGAAATGCATGCCGATGAAACGGGCCGGGTCGGTCGAATAGCGCGCCAGCCGCGTGATCGAGATGGAGGATGTGTTGGATGCCAGCACCGCATCCTTGTTCAACACCTTGCCCGCCGCCTCGAATATCTTCGCCTTGATGTCCTCGCGCTCGGTTGCGGCCTCGATGATGATCTGCGCGCTGCCCATAGCGTCATATCCGGCGACCGGTTCGATATTGGCCAGCGTCGCATCGAGCGCGGATTGGTCCAGCTTGCCCTTTTCGACTTGCCTGCCGAGCATCTTGGCGATGCCGTCCTTGCCCGCTTGCGCGCGCTCGATGTCGATATCGGAGAGGAACACATGAATACCTGCTTGCGCGCTCACCTGTGCGATGCCCGCGCCCATCTGGCCTGCGCCGATAACTCCGATAGCGTCCATATGTCTTATCCCTTTCCGTTTCCGTAAACGGCAATGCCTCTAGCCTGCATAGCCGAGTCGAGCCAGTCCAAAATGCCCGATATCATCAAAAGAGCCCGCGCGGGACGATCGTTTTGACGCTGCACGTCAAAACTCCGGCCGAGCCTGCTGGCCCGGCCGGAGTTTTCGTCCATCAGGTAACGGATGGTCAGCCGTGATTGGCGTTGATCATGCAATAGAACATCGGCAGCGACAGCAGCACATTGGTGCGGCTGAACATCATCGCCGTCGTTCCGGCCTTGGCTTTCGTCGCGTCATCGGCCTCGACAATGCCCAGCACCTTCTTCTGGCACGGCCAGATGATGAACCAGACATTGAACGCCATGATGAGGGCCAGCCACATGCCGATGCCGATCAACTGAAATGGTTCCTGCAGCATCATCGCTTCATGAAGATAGCCGGTAATGTAAGCGACGATCAGGCCGGTTAGCACCGTAAAGGCCGCGCCCCAGCGGAAATAGAACAGCACCGCAGGCGCGATATGCTTGCCGATCGCGGGCTTCAGCTCGGCCGGTATCGCGGGCATGGTCGGCACCTGCACGAAGTTGAGATAATAAAGCAGGCCGATCCACAATACGCCGAAGAACAGATGCATCCAGCGGAACACCGCGTTCAGTGCCTCGCCATTGGGGCCGACGCCCAGCATGACCAGAATGGTGAGCAACAGGCCGACGACCAGCACCAGATTAAGATTTCCGAAAAATTTCGCCATGGCTTCCCCCATAGTATTTATCCACAAAACACGATGAACCGTGTGATTGCAGCGACCAGTCTATGACAAGGCGCTTGGAATGTCACATGCTTAATCACGGAATGAATTTCCGGCGATTCGCCTTGTTGCATGGCAGCGAATTTTTCCTAAATGGGGTGAACCCTCCCCCAGTGCCGCGCGTTGATGCTGCGTGCCCTAGTATATGCGACTTCAAACAAAAGGATCAGCGATATGGTTTTCAAACTCCCCGATCTCCCTTATTCCAAAGACGCTTTTGGCGATCTCATCAGCGCCGAAACTTTCGATTATCATCATGGCAAGCATCACAATGCCTATGTCACCAAGGCGAACGAACTGGTTGCAGCCGATGCTGCGCTGCAAGGCAAATCGCTGGTCGAGCTGATCCGCTCTTCGAAGGGCGGTCTGTTCAACCAGGTTGGCCAGATCTGGAATCACACATTTTACTGGCATAGCCTAAGCCCGGAAAAGACCACGCCGAGCGCCGAACTGCAGGCAAAGATCGACGAGGCGTTCGGCAGCACGCAAGCCCTTCTCGACAAGTTGAAAGCCGAAGCCGTCGGTCATTTCGCCAGCGGCTGGGCCGCACTGGTGCTGAAGAACGGCAAACTCGAAGTCACTTCTTATCATGACGCCGATACGCCCGCCGCTTATGAGGATGTGCAGCCGCTCTTCATTCTCGACGTGTGGGAACATGCTTATTATATCGATTATCGCAATGCGCGGCCCGATTATGTCGGCAAGATCCTGCAAAATGCCATCAACTGGGATTTCGTCTCGCAAAATCTCGATGGTAAAGGCGTGTCGCGCGCCGATCAAAAGGTCACCGAAGACGCCTGATTTTGCAGAAGGCGATTATCTGATAGAAGGCCGCGCCATGTTGGGGCGGCCTTCGTCGCAAGAAAAATGGGCAAGAAAGGAATGGGGCCAGATGAGCAAGAGTTTCGATTTCACCTTCACACAGGATGAGGCGGAAATCCTCGTCGATGCGCTCGACGCCGACATGGAAGGCTATGAGGATTCTGTGAAGGATGCCCGTGCCAATGGCAACCGCGCCGATGTGCAGACATTTTCCGAAGCCGCCGCGCGCATCAAGGCCGTGCGCGACAGGATCGCCACCGCCATCGGTTTTGACGAGTAATTCACCGTTCTGATAGAAGGTCGGCCATGAAAAAGCTTCTATGCGCTGCCTCGCTGTTCGTCGCTCTCCCGCTCGCGGCCTCCGCGAAGGAGGAAGGGCAGGGCGTCGCCTGGGATATCGTATCGGGGCTGACCACCGAAATCGGCCCTCGTCTTGCGGGCTCTCCCGCCGAAGCGCGGGCGCGCGAGTGGGCGAAGGCGAAACTGGAATCGCTGGGTTTCACCCATGTCGCAATCGAACCCTTCGCCATGCGCGGCTATGTGCGCGGCGAAGATCGCGCCATGCTGACCGCGCCTTACGAACAACCTCTGGCGATTACGGCGCTGGGCTACAGCGCGCCGACCCCGGACAAGGGCATAGCGGGCGAGCTGGTCTATTTCCCGACGCTCGACGCGCTCAAGGCTGCGCCGGAAGCGTCGCTCAAGGGCAAGATCGCCTATGTCGATCATGCGATGAAGGCCAATCAGGACGGCAGCGGCTATCGCGCTTATGGCAATGTGCGCAGGCAGGGACCGGGCATCGCCGCGCAAAAGGGCGCGCTCGGCATCGTCATCCGCTCGGTTGGCACCGACAGCCACCGCAATCCGCATGCTGGCGCCACCAATTTCCCCGAACGCGTGAAACCCATTCCATCGGGTGCGGTGTCGAACCCTGACGCCGACCTCATCGCCCGGGTAGCGGCGAGCGGCAAGCCGATGCGTATCGCCCTGACGCTGACCGGCGCCGCGAGAGACGACATGCCCTCCGGCAATGTCATCGCCGATCTGCCGGGGCGCGATCCGAGCCTGCCTCTTATCCTCGTCGGTTGCCATCTCGATAGCTGGGATCTCGGCACCGGGGCGATTGACGATGCGGCGGGCTGCGCCATCGTGACGGCGGCCGCATTGCGTGCGCAGCAGGGCGGGCAGGCGCTACGCACTATCCGCGTGCTATGGGCGGGCAGCGAGGAGCTGGGCGGTTTCGGCGGCGAAGTCTATGCCAAAGATCATGGCGATGAGCCGCATGCGCTGGCGATGGAAAGCGATTTCGGCGCGGACCGCGTCTGGAAGGTTTCAATGAAATTTTCTCCCGACAACGTCGCGCTGAAAGATCGCATCATCGCGGCGCTCGGGCCGATGGGCATTGTCTATGATGATAGCGCGCCATTCGCTGGCACGGATGTCGAACCCATCGCCGACAAGCAGAAGCTGGCGGTGGTCGGACTGGGCCAGGACGGAACCCGCTATTTCGATCTGCACCACACCCCGGACGATACGCTCGACAAGGTCGACCCCGCCATGCTGGAGCAAAATGTTGCGGCGTGGACGGAAGTGTTGAAAATCGTGGCGAACGAGGCTGGTCCGATCAAGGGCGAGTAAGCGCGCTTAACCTTGCGGCGGGTCACCCTGCGCTGCGACTTTTTCCGCGCTGCCTTTGTCGCTCTTGTCCAGAACCAGTCCGTGCTTCAACAGCATCGGGATATTGGCTGCGGCGAAGATAAACGACACGATCGTCACGCCCCACACCTTCACCGCCAGCCATGTGTCGAAGCTCATTGTCGCGCGCATGATCTCGTTCGCCGCCGCCATGAAGACGAAGAAAAGTGCCCAGTTGCGCGACAGCTTCCGCCAGCCGGTTTCGTCCAGCCCGTCATAGGCCGCCTGCAACAGATATTTGAGCAGCGGTCTGTCACGCGCCAGCCCGCCCAGCAGCAATAGCGCGAAAAAGCTGTAGATGATCGTCGGCTTGATCTGGATGAAGCGCTGGTCGTGGAAATAGATGGTGAGGCCGCCGAAGAAGATCACGAGCACGGCGGAAAGCCACAGCATTGGCGACACGCGCCCCAGCTTCATCTTCGACACGATCACTGCCAGCGTGATTGCGGCCATGAACGCGCCCGTGCCGATGATGACGCCATAAAATTTATAGCCGAGGAAAAACACCAGCAAAGGCCCGAAATCGAGCGCGAGGCTGAGATTGCTGTGGCTTGCCGGTTTGGATGCTGTCTTGACTGCTTCAGGCATAAGCGCTCCCCGCTATCGCTTTCGCCATATCGGCGGCATTGAAGGGCCGCAAATCGTCGATCGTCTCGCCCACGCCGATGGCATGAATGGGCAGGCCATATTTTTCCGCCGCCGCCACCAGCATGCCGCCGCGCGCGGTGCCATCGAGCTTGGTCATGACAAGGCCGGTCACCTGTGCGATATCGCGGAACACCTCGATCTGATTGAGCGCATTATTGCCGGTCGTCGCATCGAGCACCAGCACGACATCATGCGGGCTGGCCGGATCGAGCCGCCCCAGCACGCGGCGTATCTTCGCCAGCTCGTCCATAAGCTCGGTGCGGTTCTGCAACCGCCCCGCCGTATCGACGATCAATATATCGATGCCCTGCGCGCTCGCCTGCTTCACGGCCTCGAACGCCAGCCCCGCCGCATCGCCGCCTTCCTTGCCGGCGATGATCGGCGCGCCGATGCGCTCGGCCCAAATCTTCAATTGCCCGATAGCCGCCGCGCGGAATGTATCGCCCGCCGCCAGCATCACGCTCTTGCCCTGCTCCTGAAAGCGCTTGGCGAGCTTGGCGATGGTCGTCGTCTTGCCCGATCCGTTGACGCCGATGACGAGGATCACCTGCGGACGCATATCCTTCGCCACCAGCGGTTTCGCCACCGGGGCAAGCACCTTTTCCACCTCGTCGGCAATCACCTCGCGCAGATATTCTTCGGTGATCGTCTGCTTGAAGCGTCCCGCCGCCAGCCGGTCGCGGATGCGCATCGCCATTGCCGGGCCGAGGTCGGAGACGATCAGCGCCTCCTCGATCTCGTCGAGCGTCTGCTCGTCGAGCGGCTTGGCCAGCAAGCCGCCCAGACTGTCACCCAGCTTTTCCGATGTGCGCTTCAGGCCGCCGAACAGCTTCTCGCGCCAGCTTTTGGGAGGGGGATCACTCATTATGCCGCCTCTTGCGCGATCAGCACGTCTTTCTCAACCCCGCATATGCGAACCGAGACGATTTCGCCGCGTTTATGAGTTTGAGTGAGGCGCACAGGGGCGAAATTCCCGGCATGGCCGGATGTTCCGTCGCCCTCGGCAATCACCGATTGCTCCGTGCCGGCCAGCGAAGCGAGCCAGCGTGCGCGATTGTCGGCGCACGCCTCGCGCAGCTTCGCCGCCCGCCGCTTGATAGCGCCCGGCTCCACCTGCGGCATGCGCGCGGCGGGGGTGCCGGTGCGCGGGCTGTAGGGAAAGATATGACCATGCACGATATGGCAATCGCGCACCAGCGCCAGCGATCCCGCGAACATTTCTTCCGTTTCGGTCGGGAAACCGGCGATGATGTCCGCGCCGATGCTGATTTCCGGTCGGCGCTCAAGCAGCCGCTCGACGATCCGCACCGCATCGGCGCGGCCATGGCGGCGCTTCATGCGCTTCAATATCATGTCGTCGCCCGATTGCAGCGACAGATGCAGATGCGGCATCACCCGCTTTTCCTGCGTAATCAGCGCGAAGAGCCGCTCGTCGATCTCCACGCTGTCGAGCGAGGAGAGGCGCAGGCGCGGCAGACTTGGCACATGGTTCAATATCCGCTCGACCAGACTGCCCAGTGTCGGGCTTCCCGGCAAATCCGTGCCATAGCTGGTGACATCGACGCCGGTGAGCACCACTTCCTTATAGCCCTCATCGACCAGCGCCCTGATGCGCTCCACCACCGCGCCCGCGGGCACCGAGCGGCTGTTGCCCCGGCCATAGGGAATGATGCAGAAGGTGCAACGATGGTCGCAGCCATTCTGCACCTCGACAAAGGCGCGAGCATGGTCGGCGAAGGCAGAAATGAGGTGCGGCGCGGTCTCGCGCACCGCCATGATGTCGGATACGCGCAGCTTTTCCGATGTCGGTGCGAAGGCGCTCGCCTCCATCTTCTCCCGATTGCCGATCACCCGAGTGACTTCCGGCATCGCCGCGAACATCGCCGGGTCGGTCTGCGCCGCGCATCCCGTCACGACGATGCGGGCATCGGGCTTTGCGCGCCGCGCACGCCGGATCGCCTGCCGCGCCTGCCGCACCGCCTCGCCCGTCACCGCGCAGCTGTTGACGATGACGAGATCCTCCTGGTCGCCCGCCAGCCCGCGCATCGCTTCGCTCTCGGCGATATTGAGGCGGCATCCGAAGGTGAGGATTTCCGGTCCGCTCACTCGAAATTTTCCCAGTCGGCCTCACCGTCGAACACATGGGTCGCGGGGCCGGTCATCAGGATATGCCCGCCCGGTTGCCAGTCTATGACAAGATCGCCGCCGGGCAGCGAAACCGTCACCGGCCCCTTGCACAATCCGCGCCGTATCGCCGCGACCGCCGTGGCGCATGCCCCCGTGCCGCAGGCCTGCGTAAGCCCCGAGCCGCGTTCCCACACGACAAGGCGGATGCGGCTCTCGTCTGTAACCTGTGCGAAGTTGACATTGACCCGTGCCGGAAACAGCGGGTCGGTTTCGATCAGCGCACCCAGCCGCGCCGTCTCTGCCGCGTCCAGATCGTCGACGAAGAAAACTACATGCGGATTGCCGACGTTGACGGCGGCGGGCGGCGGCAAATCTTCCCAACTGACCGGCATCGAGAGGGTGTCCATCGGCAGGCCAAGCGGAATCGCGTCCCACTCAAAGCGCGGCGTGCCCATATCGACGCTGACGCCCTCACCGCAGAGCTTCGCCTCCAGCAGGCCCGCCTTCGTCTCGATCGTCACATCCCGCCCTACGAACAGCGGGATGCACCGCGTCGCATTGCCGCATGCCTCGACTTCGCCGCCATCCGCATTGAAGATGCGCATCGACACGTCAGCATTGTCCGATCTGCCCACAAGGATAAGCTGGTCGCAGCCGATGCCCATGTGCCGGTCGGCAATCGCCCGCGCGCGCGCCGCCGTCATATCGACAGCGCTTTCCCGCGCGTCGATTACGACGAAATCATTGCCGAGGCCGTGCATTTTGGCGAAGCTGCTCATACTCGCGCATGTAGGCGCGCGCACGCCGAAAGTCCATGTGCCGCCGCCTGTTCAGATAAACGGATCATAGGCCCATTGCAGCAGCGCCTGTCGCTGGCGTGGGCGGCAGAAAATGTCGCCGGGGTCGCAATGGGCGCGGATCTGCCCCGCATGCCGGGAAAAGGCGCGCCAGCGCTTGATCTGGATCGCGTCGATATCGGGCAGGCGCCGCCCGAGATAATAGCGGCAATACCATTGGAACCAGCCGCGCACGTCCGGCCCGTATATCCACCCTTTTTCGCGCCAGACATGCAATGGCTGACGGCTTTTCACGCCGAAATAATTACAGCTTTCATCCGGCCGCTCGGAAATTTTCGCGTTCTTGAACCAAACGGCAGGCAGTTCGTCGCGGCAGTCATTACAATATTTGCCTTCGAACACGCCCATTTCCAGCATCTCGCAAGGCGTGAGCTGCGGCGTGAAGCCGGGATCGAAGTCCTGCCCCTCCGGCGCCTCAAGGGCATAGCTATAGCCTTGTTGCATGCTGTCGTTGACGGTGGTGATGGTGCGCGCGGTCATGGCAATACCGTATAGAGGGGCGAGACGCCTCGCGGAAGCCCATGCGTCCCTTGCCTTCCCCGCGCATTTCCCCTAAAGGCGCAGCAGCAATCGGGCGACCTCCGGGTGGTTCGATGCCCTGATGATATCCACTGGTCCGGGCAATTGCCCAGATGGTCCACGGATCGACGCTGGTCGGCGAGGTTTCGCCCACCGGCGTGTTTGTCGTTTGGGTATGTTGAGTTTTTGGCGGTTTTCGCCGGTTTTGAGGTGTCTTGTGTTCGAATCACTCAGTGATCGTCTGACAGGCGTATTCGACAAGCTGCGCGGGCGCGGCGCGTTGACCGAGGACGATGTCCGCGCCGCGATGCGCGAAGTGCGAATCGCGCTGCTCGAAGCCGATGTCGCGCTGCCCGTCGTGCGCGAATTCGTCGATCGCGCGACCGACCGCGCCGTGGGCAACGATGTGCTGCGCTCGGTCACGCCGGGGCAGATGGTCGTCAAGATCGTCTCGGACACGCTTACCGAATTTCTCGGGGCCGACAGCTCCGATTTGATGCTCGATGCCGCCCCGCCTGCCGTCATCATGATGGTGGGTCTGCAAGGGTCGGGCAAAACCACTACCACCGCGAAGATCGCCAAGCGTCTCAAGGAGAAAGAGCGCAAGAAGGTGATGATGGCGTCATTGGACGTCAATCGCCCGGCCGCGCAGGAGCAGCTCGCGGTGCTGGGGCAGCAATGCGATGTGGTGACGCTGCCAATCATTGCGGGACAGCGGCCGGTCGAGATCGCCCGCCGAGCGCTGCAATCCGCGAAGCTGCAAGGCTTCGATGTGGTGATGCTTGATACCGCAGGCCGTCTGCACGTCGATCAGGCGCTGATGGATGAGATGAAGGCGGTGGCTGACGTCGCCACTCCGCAGGAAATATTGCTGGTAGTCGACAGCCTGACCGGCCAGGACGCCGTCAACGTCGCCAAGAGCTTTACCGAGCAAGTTCCTTTAACTGGCGTTGTTTTAACCCGTATGGATGGTGATGCGCGCGGCGGCGCGGCGCTATCCATGCGTTTCGTCACCGGCGCGCCGATCAAGTTCGCGGGCACCGGCGAAAAGCTCGATGCGATTGAGCCGTTTCATCCGGCGCGCGTTGCCCAGCGCATTCTCGGCATGGGCGATGTCGTCAGCCTCGTCGAGCGCGCCGCCGAAGTTATCGACGCGGAAGAAGCTGACAAGCTCGCCAGGAAAATGGCCAAGGGCCAGTTCGACCTCAACGATCTGCGCATGCAATTGAAACAGATGCAGCAGATGGGGGGGCTTGGCGCGCTGGCGGGCATGATCCCCGGCCTCAAGAAAGCACAGGCGGCGATGGCCGGCAATGCGATGGGCGGCGACAAGGCGCTCATTCATCTCGATGCGATGATCGGCTCGATGACGCCCAAGGAGCGCGCGCGCCCCGCCATCATCAACGCCAAACGCAAGATCCGCATCGCCAAGGGGTCCGGCCGCACGGTGCAAGACGTCAACCGTCTCCTCAAAATGCATCAGGAGATGGAAACGGCGATGAAGAAAATCCGCAAAATGGGCGGTCTTGGCGGCCTCGCCAAGATGTTCGGGGGCATGGGCGGTAAGGGTGGCCCCGGCGGCGGCCTTGAAGGACTGCTCGGCGGCGGAGGCGGGGCAGGCGGCCTGCCCGGAGGTTTACCGGGACTGGGCGGCGGCGGAATGCCCCCCGGTTTCGACAAGTTTCGTAAATGATATTGTTTTGTTTTGATATTTTAGTGAGTTCAGAAAGGTAAGGTTAGGTTTTATGGCAACATCCATTCGTCTTTCGCGCGGCGGTTCGAAAAAGCGTCCCTATTATCGCATCGTCGTGGCCGACAGCCGCGCCCCGCGCGATGGCAAGTTCATCGAGCGCATCGGCAGCTATAACCCGCTGCTCGCCAAGACCGATGAAAAGCGCGTTGTGCTCGATGCCGAGCGCGCGAAATATTGGGTCGCAAATGGCGCGCAGCCGACCGATCGCGTTGCCCGCTTCCTCGATGCCGCTGGCGTGAAGGAGCGCGCCGCGCGCAACAACCCCAACAAGGCAGTGCCGGGCGACAAGGCCAAGGAGCGCGCCGAGGATAAGGCTGCGAAGCTCGCTGAAGCCGAGGAAGCAGCGAAAGCCGCTGCCGCCGCTCCGGCAGTGGAAGAAGCCGCGCCCGTTGAGGAAGCTGTTGCTGAAGCGCCTGCGGAAGAAGCCGCTGCCGTTGAGGAAGCTGCTCCAGCTGAGGAAGTTGCCGCCGAAGCAGCCCCTGCCGAAGAGGCTGTAGCCGAAGAAGCACCTGCTGAAGCAGCTCCCACAGAAGCGCCTGCCGCTGAGGCCGCCGCGCCCGCAGAAGAAGCACCTGCCGCCGAAACTCCGGCGGAGGAAGCTGCCACTGAAGAAAAGTCCGAGGGCTAAGCCTTGGATATGGACCGCCCCGTCATTCTCGCCGCGATTGTCGGCGCACATGGAGTGACGGGGGAGGTCCGGTTGAAGATTTTTGGCGACGGGCCGGAAGGCCTGCGCGCCTATAAGAACTTCGATGCGAGCGGACGGGCGCTGACGTTACAATCGATCCGCCCCGGCCCTAACGGCGCGGTTGCGCGCTTTGCCGAAATCAGCGATCGCACGGGGGCAGAGGCCTTGCGCGGCACGGAGCTTGCTGTGCCGCGTTCAGCCCTTCCGCCACTCGCCGAGGGCGAATATTATCATATCGACCTGCTTGGTCTGCCCTGTGTTTCCGATGTAGGCGAGGCGCTGGGTCGCATCGTCACCGTCGAGAATTTCGGCGCGGGCGACATCCTCGAAATCGAACGCCCTGCACAGCCGGGTGCGAAGCCCAAACGCTTCATGGTGCCGATACACGCTGCCCAGATTGGCGAGGCGCAAGCCATTATTGACGCGGCATTTGTTGAGTGACCTTCGCCGCGCAAATCCTTACCCTCTACCCGGAGATGTTTCCCGGTCCCTTGGGCGTCTCCCTCGCGGGCCGCGCACTGGACGAGGGAATATGGTCTTGCGACCCCATCCAGATCCGCGATTTCGCGGCGGACAAGCATCGCACTGTCGATGATACACCCGCGGGCGGCGGGGCGGGGATGGTGCTGCGTTGCGATGTGCTGGCAAACGCGGTGGACGAGGCGGAACGACGAATGGCGGATCGTCTCCGTTCGGGTCGAGCGCAGTCGAGGGACGAATTGTCGCGTGGACCTGCCGGTGTCTCGGCTTCGCTCGACACGAACGGGGATTTCAGCGCCCCTATCCTTGCCATGACCCCGCGCGGCACGCCCATCACCCAACAGCGCATCCGTGCCCTCGCTTCCGGCCCCGGCGTCACCCTGCTCTGCGGGCGTTTCGAGGGCTTTGACGAGCGCATTTTCGAAGCCCGCCAGCAGATCGAACAGGTCAGCCTTACCGACATCATCCTGTCCGGTGGAGAAATGGCGGCCCTGACGCTGCTCGACGCTTGCATCCGCTTGCTTCCCGGTGTAATGGGCGCGGCTTCGAGCGGAATAGAGGAAAGCTTCGAAAGCGGCCTTCTCGAATATCCGCATTATACCCGACCACAAGAGTGGGAGGGGCATATGATCCCTGAAGTGTTGCGATCGGGGGATCATGCGAAAATCGCCGCCTGGCGGAAACAAAGGGCGGAGGATGATACACGGTTACGCAGACCAGACCTTTGGGAACGCCACAGGGGCGTTCGGGACTGATCTGCCTCTGGCGCGCGACGAAAGACGAAGGAAGAAGGGGCTATGAACCTCATTCAGCAGATCGAAGCCGAGGAAATCTCCAAGGCAGGCAAGGACATCCCGGAATTTCGCGCTGGTGACACGCTGCGCGTCGGCGTGAAGGTCGTCGAAGGTGAGCGCACCCGTATCCAGAATTATGAAGGCGTCTGCATCGCCCGTTCGAACAAGGGCATGGGCAGCAACTTCACCGTGCGCAAGATGAGCTTCGGCGAGGGCGTCGAGCGCGTCTTCCCGCTCTATTCGCCCAATATCGAGAGCATCACCGTCGTCCGCAAGGGCGTCGTGCGTCGCGCCAAGCTTTACTATCTGCGCGGCCGCACCGGCAAGCGCGCGCGCATCGCCGAACGCCGCGATCCGCGCTCGACCGAGAGCTGAGCGCTCCAAAACGGCTTTGATATTTCAAGCGGGCGTGCCTGTGCTGATAAAGCCGGGCGCGCCCGTTTTGTGTTCTCGAATCGTTCCGGTTCAGATTGAACCAGAACGACTCTCGAATGTCTTTGTTTTCCGTGATTTCCGAGCCGCCGGATGATTCCATCTGGCTTGAAATCACTCTGATCGCAACAAAACTGACCCCAAACCGCCACGCTTGCGTAACGCGCGCCCTGTACTGGCTGCGCGTGACAGGGGGACGGTAGATGAACCATATTGGCTCTATTCTCAAGGAAGTAGGTGGGGCTGCGATAGCCGAAACCGGCACGCGGACACCCGATTGGCTCAATCTGCCGGAGCCGAAAAGCTTCCGGCCCAAGCTCAAATATCGCACCGTATGGATTTCCGACGTGCATCTCGGCACGTCGGGCTGCAACGCGGCGATGCTACTCGATTTCCTCCGCTCGATCGAGTGCGAGACGCTCTATCTTGTCGGCGACATCATCGATGGTTGGCGGCTGCGCAAGGGCTGGTATTGGCCGGACGCGCATAATGAAGTGATCCGCCGCATATTGAAGATGGCGCACAAAGGCACGCGCGTCGTCTATATCACCGGCAATCACGACGAGATGCTGCGCGATTATGCCGGTCTCGGTTTTGGCGGGATCGATCTTGCCAATGAAGCGATCCACACCACCGCCGATGGCCGCCGCCTGCTGGTGACGCATGGCGACGCATTCGATGGCGTGGTGCTTTATGCCCGGTGGCTCGCCTTTCTGGGCGATCAGGCTTATTATCTGATGCTCCGCGCCAATGTCTGGTTCAACAATATCCGCAAATGGCTGGGCATGCCCTATTGGTCGCTGTCGGCCTATCTGAAGCGCCGGGTGAAGAATGCGGTGCAGTTCATCTACAGCTTCGAGGAAGCCGTCGCGCATGAGGCGAAGGACAGGGCGATGGATGGCGTGGTGTGCGGCCATATCCACAGCGCGGAAATCCGCATGATTGGTGACATTACATATTATAACGACGGCGATTGGGTCGAAAGCTGCACAGCGCTGACCGAAAGCGCTGCGGGCGAGATGTCGATCCTCGACTGGCCCGAATATCTGCGCGCGGAAGCGCGGCAGAAAGCCGTCACCGCATCGTGAGGGATGAGCCGATGAAGATCGCCATTGCCACCGATGCCTGGGAACCGCAGGTCAATGGCGTGGTGCGCACCTTGCAGATGACGGTGAAGCAACTGCGCGAACGCGGTCATATCGTCGAATTAATCACACCCGGTCGCTTCCTCACGGTGCCGATGCCGGGCTATAGCGAGATCCGGCTGGCCATCGCGCCGCGCTCCGGCATGCGCCGCGCATTGCGCGATTTTGCGCCCGATGTCGTCCATATCGTCACTGAAGGGCCGATTGGCTGGGCCGCGCGGCGCTGGTGCATAGATAAAGGCGTGCCGTTCACAACCGCTTTCCACACGCGCTTTCCCGATTATGCGGCGGTGCGCACCGGCGTTTCCGCCGATTGGTTCTGGCCGGTGATGCGGCGCTTTCATCGTCCGTCCTCTGCCGTGTTCGTATCGACGCCGCGCTTGCGCGATGAACTGGCCTATCGGGGCATAGTGGGTGGGCGCATCTGGTCGCGCGGCATCGACACCAGCCTGTTCCGCGACGATGGCCCGACGGATGCAGCCCTGGCGCGCCTGCCGCGCCCCATCATGCTGTCGGTCGGGCGCGTGGCGACGGAGAAGAATCTGGAGGCATTTCTCGGTGCGGATATGCCTGGAACCAAGGTGATCGTTGGCGACGGACCGGCGCTAGCTGCGCTCCGGCAGCAATACCCCTATGCGGTCTTTACCGGCGCGCTGTCGGGCGAGGCGCTGGCGGCGGCCTATCGCGCGGCCGATGTGTTCGTCTTCCCCAGCCTTACCGACACGTTCGGGCTGGTGATGATCGAGGCATTGGCATGCGGCGTGCCGGTGGCGGGTTTCCCGGTGCCGGGGCCGCTCGACATCATTGGCGCGGAAGGGCGCGGACCGGAGGGCACCTTGCGCGGGCAGGTTGGCGTGCTCGACGACGATCTGGCGAGAGCGATTGTCGGCGCGCATCGGCTGGATCGCAATGCGGTGGCGCATTATGGCCGGAGCTTTCAATGGTCGCGCTGCACCGATCAATTCATCGCCGGACTCGACCATGCCCGCGCGATGATGGCGCCACCAGCCGCTATGCGGGTGGCATGACGGCGCAGGTCTTGCGTCGCCATGCTGTGTGCCGGACGATCAGAAGCGCATGCGCACCCCGCCAAAGAGGGCGCGCCGCTCAACCGGATAATATATCGTCGAGGCAGCGCTTGCGCTGATCGTGGTGCTGATGTCGCCTACCGCTTTCTTCCCGGTCAGGTTGCGTGCGTCGAGAAACAGGTCGATGCCGTCGCTCATCTGCGCTCCTGCGGAAAAGCCTATCAATGCATAGCCGCGTGTGCGCAGGCTGTTGGCATAATCGGCCCAGGGGCCGCGCGGCACCCATTCGACATTGGGCGTGACATGCAGCGCATCGCTGCCGAGCCGCAGCTCTGCGCGATAGACATTGTGCGGTACGACCGGCAGGCGATTGTCGCCATAAGCCACATCATTCCGGAACCGGAAATCATTATATTGCCATGTTTGCCGCAGCTGTAACCAGTCCGTCGGCTGAAGCATCAGGGATGCCTCGACACCCTGATGCCGCGTCTTGTCGGCATTGAAGGTCGATACCGGAACAGCGATGGCCCCGCCGGTGCTATATTGCAGCAGCTCGTGGCGCAAATCGGCGCGATAGAGCGAGACATCCCAGCTGGCGATGCCGAGCTTGCCGCGTGTGCCGATTTCCGCTGTCCATGCGGTTTGCGCCTTGATCGGCGCGAAAGAGTCGGCGGGCACGAGGATGCTTGTCTGCGCCAGTTCGATGAAACCGGGGAATTCGGCGGACCGGCTGTAGTTCCCATAAAATTGCACATCGGGCGCGGCATCATACAACACACCGAATTTCGGCGAGAATTCGCTGAAATCGACGCGGGCGTGGCGGTCTACGGGGGCATAGCTATAGGTCATGTGCTGGCGCCGCCGTCCATCCGCATATATCCCGCCCGCGATCAGGGTGAGACGCTCGATCGATCGATAGCGCAGTTCGCCATAAATATTGGCGGTTCGTGCTTTCTGGTTGGCCTCGAAAGTCTGCGCTTCGCGACCGCCATTCAGATTGACGAAGCGTTTGGACGCAACGGTGCCGACCCTGATCTCGCCCCCCAGCATCAGGTCCAGCGGTCCGTTCGTCCAGTTCACCCTGGCAAAACCGCCGCGATCCACCGATTCCTGATCCACCACTTCGAAAATCGGATGATAAAGCGACTTCACATTGACGAAAACGCCGCCCTCCACGTTAGCCGCTTCGCTTATCGTCCAGACGGTGCGGTTCTGCAGCCGGATCGAGTCGATATCGCGCTGCTGATTGTTGAAATAATTGCCCTTCTTCGGGTTTGTCGTCGCGTCGGAAAGTGTCAAAGCACCGGGCAACTCCTGATTGATATGGTTGACGCTGGCATAAAAGCGCGTCGTTACCGCATCCGACAAAGCGAGGCCGACATTGCCATTGAAGCGCAGGCTGTGCCGCTTGGCGTGATCGCGGTCGCCATCCGATGTGTCGCTGCTTGCCGCCACCCAATAATCCGCCGGACCCGATGCGCCGCCAAAGCTCGCCAGCCCGCGCACTGTGTTGAAGCTACCCCCGTCCGCGCGCAGATACAGCCCCTTCGCATCCTTGCCATTGGGCGTCACGCCGTTGATCGCGCCGCCCAGCGTGCCGGAGCCGAAGCGCAAGGCATTGGCGCCGCGATAGACTTGCAGATGGTCGAAGAAGATCGGCTCCATCTCCTGAAAATCGCCATTATCGTCGGCAAAGTTGATCGGCACGCCGTCCTGAAGCAGCGTCAGTCCGCGCATGTGATAGCCCCGCGAAATGCCCGACCCGCGAATGGAAACGCGCACTTCCTGGCCATAACGTGGCTGGAGGTAGACGCCCGGTGAATAGGCGAGTGTATCACGCAGGCTCATCACTGACTTGTCGGCGTAGTCGTCATAACGCACGACATCGACGCCGCCGGGCGTGCGGTCGGCCTCCATCTGCGCGGCATCGGCGGCGCTATGGGCGGTCACGATGATGGCGCGCCCGTCGCCGCCCATATCGGGCGCGTCGTCGGCATGAGCGGGAAAGGATACGGAGAAACCGGCCAGCGCGCAGCCGACCAGAAAGATATTGCGATAGAGCATTATGATATTCCTGAAAAATCAGAGGATCGTGCGATTGCGCACGGTCAGCGCTAACCAGCTATCCTCAGCGATAGCGGTCAGGCCGGATCAAGACTGGATTTCAGGAAAGGAGCGGCGGGCCGCGCAAGGGAGGACGGAGACGGAAAAAGCCTTGCAGAACAGGTGTAGCGACGGGCGCGAAACCCAGCGCGATGATATGATCGAGCGCAGCGGAGAGCAGCGGCGCGTCGGCACCGCCCACCGCGCCGAACGACAAGGCCGAGAAAGCGCAGGAACTATCCCTGGCCTTATGGTCGCCTTCGTCCTGTGAACCGTTCGCCGGAATGGCGATCCGCACCGATTCTGCATTCTGGTCGGCGCAGAGCATCACGCTGATCGTGCGCGCGCCAACCATGCTGCCCAGCATATAGCCGGTCGGCACCACAGCCTTGATCGCCAGCGCAAAGGCGACGATCAGCATCGCTATCGCATGGCGACGAAGCAAAAGAGCACGCAGGGCAGTCATCGCGTGCGCCCATAGAGCGCTCGCATGCAGATGTCACCGGATTTTTGCGAGCCGCCCTAGAGCGTCAGCGCACCCTTGGTCCGCCAAAGGGCAGCGGCGGGGGAGGGCGGCGAGTGCCACGCGGCAACTGCGCCTGATAGGCGCGGCCGCAATGCTCGACACAATAAGGGAAACCGGGGTTCACCTTTTCGCCGCAAAAATGAAAATCGGGTTCGCCCGGATGGCCCATCGGCCATTTGCAAATCTTTTCGGTAAGATCGAGCAGGCTGGTCTTGTCGGCAATTTCCGGGCTGGGCTTGGCCGGTACGAGCCGACGCGGCGGGGCGGGTGGAATCGGGGCCTGCTGATCGCCGGGGCCTTGACGCAAGAAGCCGCCGGGGCCGACCGAAACGATGCGTGGTTGCGGGGTGGCAGCGGCTTGCGCCGCAGGCTGAACGGAGGAGGACGCCATCGATTGTTCGGCCGGATCGGAAGAAAGCGTAGCATCGGAGGACGTTGCCGGCGTGGCATGGCTCCGTCCCTCGCTTGCCGCCGGTGCAGGAGCCGCAGGCTTTTTGACGACGGGCTTCTTGCGCGGCGTATCGTTCGATTTTACCGGCGACGGGCGCGATTGCAGACCAAGACGATGCGCCTTGCCGATCACCGCATTGCGGCTGACTCCGCCCAGCTCGTCTGCGATCTGGCTGGCGGTCATGCCCTTTTCCCATAGGCTCTTGAGCTGGTCTATCCGTTCATCGGTCCAGGACAAAATTCACTCCATCATATCATCAGGCGGCGCATTATCAGGTGACAAGGCGCGCACTCGGAACAATCACACCCCCATATGGCGGTCCGTCCGGCCAAGTTCAACCATAAGGGCGGCACTGCCCCTGTTTGCACTTGCCCGCGCAGCCGACAGCCGATAGTCGATCTTGCCATGAACAACCAGAGTGAATCTGCAGCTGCACCGAGCGGCCCTGTTATATTCCCGGAGCCTGGCGTGCCGCGCATCCGCAATGTCAACTGGTCCGGCACCCGCGCGCTATACATAAAAGAAATACGGCGCTTCATGAAGGTGCAGCTCCAGACGATCTGGGCGCCTTCGATCACGACGCTGCTTTACCTCATCATCTTCAGCATCGCGCTGGGCGGGCAGAGTCGCACGGTGCTGGGCGTTCCCTTCCCCGATTTCATCGCGCCGGGCCTCATCATGATGGGGATGATCCAGAATGCTTTCGCCAATGCGAGCTTCGGCATGCTGGTGGGTAAGATACAGGGGACGATCGTCGATTATCTGATGCCACCGATCTCGACATCCGAGCTGTTGTTCGCACAGGTGGCGGCGGCAATGACCCGCGGAATTTTCGTCGGCTGCACGATTGCGTTGGCTATCGTATTGTGGCCGGGGGTGCATTTGGTGCCCCAGCATCCATGGGCGATCATCGCCTTTGCTTTGCTGGGCACGATGTTCGTCAGCTTTCTCGGCGTGCTCACGTCGATCTGGGCCGAGAAATTCGACCACGCGGCTGCCGTCACCAATTTCGTGATCGCGCCGCTTGCGTTGCTTTCGGGCACTTTTTATTCGGTTGACAGGCTTGCCCCCGCTTTTCAGACGATCAGCCATGGCAACCCGTTTTTCTACGCGATTTCGGGTTTCCGCTATGGCTTCCTGTCGGCAGCCGATACCGAAGTGATGCGCGGGCTGGCGGTGCTGACCGTGCTGAACATCGCGCTCGCGCTGCTGTGCTACCGCCTGCTCAAAAGCGGGTGGAAAATCCGGCCGTGATCCGGAACGGTGCCCGCGATCCAAAATGAAAATTGGTTTTGCCGATCTCGGTTCTACTGTCAGCAGATACCAGTCCTCCTCACTCTCTCGCGGCGAGCTCCCGAATTTATATGCGCCCTTTGAGATTTGCGCTATCAGGCCGCAATGACCTTGCTGCCTTCTGTTCACGCCCTTGCCGCCATATTGCTTGCCGTTGCGATGTTTTACGGCTTCGCTTCCGGACGGGCTCGCGTGGAAATCATCTCGTTGCTCACTATCGGCGCGATCGCGCTGGGGCTGTATTTCTTTCCGTTGCCGGGGCAGCAACCAACGGACGGACTGAAGCTCGCCTTTGAAGGTTTTGGCCATCACGCGCTCATCACGATATGCGCGCTGATGATCATGGGGCGCGGACTGGTTGTGACCGGTGCGCTGAACCCGGCAGCGCGCGCGCTCACGCGGGTATGGCAGATCAACCAGGGGTTCGGGTTTCTGGTGACGTTGCTGCTCGCCTTTGTGATGAGCATGTTGATCAACGACACGCCGGTTCTCGTGCTGTTGCTGCCGATACTGGTTCAGCTTGCCGCGAACGGCGGGCTGCCGGCATCCAAGACGCTGATGCCCGTCAATGCCGCAATCCTGATCGGCGGTATGGCATCGACAATCGGCACATCGACCAACCTGCTCGTCGTTTCCATCGCCCATGATCTCGGTCTGCCCCCAATCGGCGTGTTTCATTTCACGCCGGTTGTGCTGGTGGCGGCATTGGTTGCATTGCCCTATATCTGGCTGGTCATGCCCCGGCTGCTGCCCGACAATTCACGCGAAGCGCGTGAGCGGCCGCGCACCTACTCGGCGACATTTCGGCTGAGCAGCCCGACCGATCTGCACGGCAAGCCGCTGGAGAAGGTGCGCGGCAAGATGCCCGCCGACTTCGCCTTCGACACTGATGTGGCGGGGCCATTGGAAATGGGCATGCGCGTTGGCGTTTCGGGTTCGCGTGAAGCACTCGACGAGGCGGCGCGGCTGCTCGGTGCGGTGGCTGCCCCGGCATGGCTGATCAGCCGTTTGCGCCATGAGGCCGATGCGCAGGGCGAGGACATAATGGTCGTTGAAATGGCGATTTCCGCCGACTCCCGGCTGGTCGGCCGCACGTTGCAAACCGCAGGGATCGACGATGTCGCGGTTATCGGCGTGCATCAATCCCGAAGGTTTTTGCATGAGCTGCGCGCAAACAATGCCGAAGCGCCGCTGGGGGAAGGTGATGTGCTGCTCGTCATGGGCGTCGTCAGCAATCTGCAAAATTTTGCGCAGACGGACAGCCTGCTCATGCTCGAAGGTGCGCAGGAGATGCCGCGCACCACCAAATCCGTGCTGGCCATCGCCATCATGGCCGGGTCGGTCGGCCTCGCCAGCGTTGGCTTGCTCCCGATAGCGATCACCGCGCTGGGCGGGGCGGTGCTGATGTTCGTCACCGGCTGCGTTAAGTTCGAACGCGTCGGGCGCGCACTCTCGGCCAAGGTTATTGTCCTGATCGCGGCGAGCATCGCCATCGGCCGTATCATTCTCGAAAGCGGGGCGGCGGGATGGCTGGGCCAGCTGTTGGCGCTCGGTCTTCAGTTCCTTCCGGCGGCGGGGGTATTGGCAGCGATCATGCTGTTCGTCACCTTGCTGACCAACTTTGCTTCCAATGCGACCGCTGCCGCAGTGGGGACACCCATCGCCTTCAGTCTCGCGCAGCAGCTCGGCATGCCGGTCGAACCACTGGTGCTGGCGGTACTGTTCGGGTGCAACCTCTGCTATGCCACGCCGGTTGCCTATCAGACCAATATGCTCATCATGGGCGAAGGCGACTATGAGTTCCGGGACTATATACGTACCGGTGTTCCGCTGGTTGCGATCATGATCGTTGCGCTCTCGACACTATTGACGTTCCGCTACGGCCTGTGAACGATAATGTAGGCGTGTCGATGCTTGTGAACCGACATGCATGCGCCCTATAAGCGCGCCATGACCGACCTGCGCGAATCCGGGCTTGCCCTTGATCCCAAATATGACGCCAACGGCCTCATCACCGCCGTGGTGACCGACGCGGCAAGCGGTGAGGTGCTCATGCTCGCGCATATGAACGAAGATGCGTTGAACATGACGCGCGAGACGGGCGAGGCGCATTTCTGGTCGCGCAGCCGGGGGAGGCTGTGGAAGAAGGGCGAAACGTCCGGCAATGTGTTGCAGGTCGTGGAAATGCGGATCGATTGCGATCAGGATGCGCTGTGGATCATTGCCCGCCCGGCTGGACCCGCCTGCCACACCGGAGAACGCAGCTGCTTTTACCGCCGCATCGGCAAGAATGGCTTGGCAAGGGTCAATGGCTAGGCGCCGATGGGCATTGCTGTCGATCTTATGGCTGACAGCGGCATGCGGGACGAACGAGAGTAGCGACACACAGGCCGGGTCTTCCTCCGCGCCTGCCGGATCGGCGCTGGAACAGGCGGCCCTCGATGCGGGCGTGGTGGCGGATGTGGAGGCGCTTTCGCCGGTCGGTCTTTATCGCAAGCGTCATGAAGCCGGACGCGACAGCCTGTGTATCGTCAACGGGAAGGACGGCACGCTGGATTTCGCCTTGGAGGCCGTTTTTGGCGAGAATATGGAATGTCATGGCCGGGGCACCTTGCGGGTATCGGGCGACAAGCTCATTATGAATTTCGCGCGCTCCGCCTGTCTTGTCGTGGCGAGCTATGAGGGCGACCGGGTGGCTTTGCCCGGCGCGCTGGACGTCGAATGCAATGCGCTTTGCACCCGGCGCGGCTCTCTGGAAGGGGTTTCTTTTCCTCGGGTATCGCGGGAGGAAAATGTGGCGCGATCTGCCCGAATGAACAAGGGCGGGGTACTCTGCCCGTAAATCAGTTGACGTAAACGTAAACGTAAACTATAACCGTCCTCATGAACAAGATGATGACGAGTCCAGGCTGGGTCGATCTGCCCGATGCGCAGGATAAAGACAGCTATTCCATCTCCGACCTCGCCGCCGAGTTTGAGGTCACGCCGCGCGCATTGCGGTTTTACGAGGATGAGGGCCTGCTCGCACCGGCGCGGCAGGGAGCGACGCGCATCTATGGCCGACGCGATCGCGCGCGGCTCGCGTGGATATTGCGCGCCAAGCGGGTAGGGTTCAGCCTCGCGGATATCCGGGAGATGATCGACCTTTATGATATAGGCGATAATCGCGTCACGCAGCGCGAAGTAACTCTGAAGAAATGCAAGGATCGCATAAAATTGCTGGAGCGTCAGCGCGCCGATATCGAAGGCGCAATCGATGAGCTGGCGGCGTTTATTGCGTTGGTCGAGGCAGCCAGAAATCTGGAACAGCAGCCCTGAGCTGCACATTTACAAGGAGAGCGAGACATGCCGATCTACAACGCCCCCGTGAAGGATACGCGATTCGTGCTCGATGCGGTCGTACAGCTCGATAAATATTCCAACCTGCCCGGTTTCGAGGCCGCGTCGCCCGATATTGTGTCTGCGGTGCTGGAGGAAGGAGGCAAGTTCGCTTCTGAAGTCGTCTTTCCGCTCAATCAGGTGGGTGACAGCCAGGGCTGCACACGACATGCCGATGGCAGCGTGACGACTCCCGATGGGTTCAAGGAGGCGTATCAGCAATTCGTCGAGGCGGGCTGGTCGACGCTGCATGCGCCGCAGGAATTTGGCGGACAGGGTATGCCCTCAGCTGTTGCGACCGCATTCGGTGAATATATGCTCTCGGCCAATCAGGCATTCGAAATGTATCACGGCCTGACCAGCGGCGCGGTCAACGCCCTGCTTGCCAAAGGCAGTGAGGAGCAGAAAGCGAAATATGTGCCCAAGATGGTCGAGGGCATATGGACTGGCACGATGAACCTGACGGAGCCGCATTGCGGCACCGATCTCGGCCTCATCAAGACCAAGGCCGTCCCGAATGGCGATGGCAGCTATGCGATTATCGGCACCAAGATTTTCATCTCGGCGGGCGAACATGACCTGTCCGAGAATATCATCCATCTGGTGCTGGCGAAAACGCCCGATGCGCCGGAGGGAAGCAAGGGCATTTCGCTGTTCGTCGTGCCGAAATTCATGGTTGGTGACGATGGATCAGTGGGTGAACGCAATGCGGTTTCCTGCGGCTCGATCGAGCACAAAATGGGTATTCACGGCAATTCGACCTGTGTGATGAACTATGACGGTGCGACCGGCTGGATGGTTGGCGAGGAAAATAAGGGTCTGGCCGCGATGTTCATCATGATGAACGATGCGCGTCTCGGGGTGGGGTTGCAGGGGCTGGGGCAGGCGGAAGTCGCCTATCAGAACGCTGTGCAATATGCGCAGGACCGGCGGCAGGGTAGGGCACTTACCGGCCCCGCCGAACCGAATGAAAAGGCCGATACCTTGTTCGTTCACCCCGATGTGCGCCGAATGCTGATGGAAGCCAAGGCGCTCACGGAAGGGCTGCGCGCATTGATGCTGTGGGGGGGATTGCAGGTCGATCTGTCGCATTTCGCGCCGACCGAGGAGGAGCGGCAGGTTGCCGACGATCTGATTTCGCTGCTGACGCCGGTTATCAAGGGGTACGGCACGGATAAGGGGTTTGAAGTCGCGGTCAATTGTCAGCAGGTCTATGGCGGGCATGGATATATCCATGAATGGGGTATGGAACAATATGTCCGCGATGCCCGCATCGCCCAGATATACGAGGGCACCAACGGCGTGCAGGCGATGGATCTGGTGGGGCGCAAGCTCGCGCAAAATGGAGGGCGGGCGGTCCAGCTCTTCTTCAAGATCATCGGGGAAGAAGTCGCCGTAGCCAAGACCGAACCGCGTCTGGCGCCCTTTGCCGAGGCGCTGGAAAAAGCGAACGGCCAGCTTCAGGCAGCGACGATGTGGCTGATGCAGAATGGCATGGCCAATCCCAATAATGCAGGGGCGGGCGCGCATCATTATCTGCATATCATGGGCATTGTTTCGGTCGGCCTGATGTGGCTGCGCATGGCCCAGGCCGCAATTGCCCGCATCGACGCAGGTGATGAGGACAGGCTGTGGCTCGAGGCAAAGCTGGTGACGGCGCGCTTCTATGCCGAGCGGATCATGCCGGACGCAGGCGCATTGCGGCGCAAGATGGAGGGCGGGGCCGAAGCGATGATGGCGCTGCCACCGGAGATGTTCGCCAACAGATAAATTTCAGGGAGAGGCGGCCGGAGCAGAAGGCACCAGCTTTGCCACCGGCACACGCTCGCGCATGCAGTTGCGTGGGTTGTCCTGCGGCACGATCTGGCAGTTCCACAGAAGGCGCTGTAGACCGCTGGAAACATCATGGATATAGGCGAACGCCATGGTCCAGAGCGCATCGTCGGGCACTGGAAAAATATGTGGCCCACCGTCACCCGTGCGCCAGCCCATCACCCGGCATTGCGCACGCCCCGAACAGAATTTCCGGGCGATGCTGACATATTGCGTTGTCGCCATGTCACGCGGCAACTGGATGATGAAAGCGTCTTTGGAGGGCGATGTTGCGAGCAGGCGGGCACCTCCGGCCAACGGCACATGGCTCGTGCCGGATTTCACCTGTTGCGGCGCGGAGGCCAGCTCTGCTGCGCCCAACGACATATTGGGCGCACGCATATCATCGGAGGCGAGATCCGTCGCCGGTCCGTCCATTCCGCCATGCGCCGGGGAAAGTCGTGCGAGCAATGGCACTATCGGTTCGGAGCTGCTCACCGATCTCAGGAAGGCGCCCGGCGTGCCCCACCAGCCCTGCCAGCGGAAGAAAAGATGGGTATGGACCTCGGTGATCTTGTCCAGGCTGCTGCTCCAATAGGGCACTACCCAGTCAGTATGATAATGGGTGGCATAGCCGATCTTGCGATCGACGAGGCCGGATAGCATTCGCCCGGCGAGCGCGCGAGCGCGATCCAATGCGGCGGATGGAGGCGTGCGGGCAAGCGCGCCATCGCAGGTGAAGGTGAACTGGCAGCCGGTTTCCCGCTCGGCGCCCTGAAACACGACGGCGCAGATCGATTTCGGAAAGGCGGGATGGCGAACCCGGTTGAGCACGACTTGCGCCACTGCCTTTTGCCCGACGGGATCGTCGCCCGCCTCATAATATTGCGCGGCGGCGAGGCAATCTATAGCGCGCACCCTGTCTTCCTGCGTACCGGTGAAGCGAAATGGGCGAGGGGCGGGATTAGGCGCGCGCGAGAACGGGATGGTGGCGTTGATGGCGCGCGCATCCTGCGGAGAAAGCTGTTGCACCGCGAGCGGCTCGACAGGTGGCGGCGCTTCGCCGGGCAGGGGCGAGACGGGGAAATGCGCGTCGGAGCCGGGAGGAGCGGGTGCAGGTGGGCCGAGACGCGCGAAATGCGTGCCGAGCACTGGAATGACCAGCAAAAGCAAGGCAGCGAGATACATGGCCACGCGCTGAGGCAGATTGGCGCTACTGTGTCGGCCCCTATCGGCAGTGAGCTTACCCATGAGCGAGAGGGCAGGAGCAGAATCGCTCATGACGGAATCCTCGCGTTTTGGTTTTATTCGGGCAGAAAATCCGGCACCGACAGATAGCGCTCGCCGGTGTCGTAGTTGAAGCCCAAAACCCGGCTGCCCGCTGCCAGATCAGGGAGCTTCTGCGCAATGGCGGCGAGCGTCGCGCCTGACGATATACCCACCAGCATGCCTTCCTCGCGCGCGGCGCGTCGCGCCATGTCCTTTGCGTCCACCGGGTCGACGGTGATGACGCCATCAAGCAGTTGCGTGTGAAGATTGGTCGGCACGAAGCCCGCGCCAATGCCCTGGATCGGATGCGGCCCGGGCGCGCCGCCGCTGATGACGGGCGAGAGGGTCGGCTCGACGGCGAACACCTTGAGCTGCGGCCACTTCTCCTTGAGCACCTGCGCTACGCCGGTGATATGGCCGCCGGTGCCGACACCGGTGATGAGGACATCGATAGGGGCATCGGCAAAATCAGCGAGGATTTCCTGCGCCGTGGTGCGGCTGTGCACCTCGATATTGGCGGGGTTTTCAAATTGCTGCGGCATCCACGCGCCGGGTGTCTGGTCGACCAGCTCCAGCGCGCGTTCGATCGCGCCCTTCATGCCCTTTTCTTTGGGCGTGAGGTCGAAGGTCGCGCCATAAGCGAGCATCAGGCGCCGCCGCTCTATCGACATGCTTTCCGGCATGACCAGCACCAGCCGATAGCCCTTGACCGCCGCGACCATGGCGAGGCCGACGCCGGTGTTGCCGGAGGTCGGCTCGATGATCGTACCGCCGGGTTTCAGTTCGCCCGATGCCTCGGCCGCCTCAATCATGGCAAGAGCGATGCGATCCTTGATGGAGCCGCCGGGATTGGCGCGCTCGGATTTGATCCAGACTTCCGTACCAGCCGGTGCGTCACCGAACAGGCGACCGAGGCGGATATGGGGGGTACCGCCTATGGTTTCGAGGATGCTCGATGCCTTCATGTCTGACTCTCCTGCTGTGCGCTGCGATGGCCCATATTTTCTACTGCATCGAAGCGGCGTGCAAGGCCAATTTCAGGGAAAAGCCGCTTCCACAGAATGACGGTGATGATTGCGCCGATGCCACCGGCCACCACCGTCGTCGCCGGTCCGATGAGCGCAGCGAGAAAACCCGATTCGGCCTCGCCCAGCTCATTCGACGCAGAGACGGTGAGTTGCGACACGCTGGACACGCGACCGCGCATTTCATCGGGCGTATACACCTGGATCAATGTCTGGCGCACGAATACCGAGAACATGTCCGCGATCCCGCAGACGAACAGTGCCGCCAATGCGACGAGCATGCCAATGCTGTCAGGCATAAAGGCGGTCAAGCCGAAAACGGCGGTCGCCACCCCGAATATTACCACCGCCATCATCATTTTATTGCCGACATTATGTTCGGGTGGATAAATACCAAAGAAGAACGCCGTCAAAACCGCGCCGATGCCGGATGCGGCGGCCAGCTGACCCAGTCCGCTTGGGCCAACATGGAAAACATCATGGGCATAAATGGGGAGTAGAGCCGTCGATCCGGCCAGCAGCACCGCCATCAGATCCAGCGTGATTGCACCAAGCACCAGGCGGTTGGTGCGGACATAGACGATGCCGTCGAGCATCTGCCGCAACGGATGTCGGCGGATGTCGGCTCTGGTGGGAGGAATGGGCTTGATGAACAACAGGGCAAGGATCGAAACGGAGAACATGCCGGTTGCCATTATATGCGGCAGCCATGGCAAAACGGAATAGAGATAGCCGCCAAGGGCCGGACCCGAGATCATGCCCATCTGCCATATCAGGCTGCCAAGGGCGACGGCACGGGGAATGAGAGGCGTTGGAAGCAAACGCGGAGCCATCGAGCTTAAGGCAGGACCGGCAAAACAGCGGGTCACGCCCAGCAACGCGGCCAAAATAAACAGCAGCGGCAGAGTGATGGTGTGATGATATGTCGCGTAGCCCAAAATCGCAGTGCAGATCATTTGCAGCAGGGTGCTGATGGCACCCACCAATCTGCGGTCGTAATGGTCGGCAACCCAGCCCGAAAGGGGAGTAAGCAGAAACAGCGGAAGGAATTGGGCAAGGCCGATCAGGCCGAGCTGAGCGGCGGCGGCATGCGTGCCCATGGTCAGGCGCGCAGTGGAATAGGTTTGCCAGCCAATGACGAGCAACAGGCTGTATTGGCCAATAATCCCACAAAATCGTGCAATTAGATAAAGCCGGTAATCATGCACATGCAGCGGATGGGTGGGAACAGATGGGATCGAGGAGGCGCTCATGCAGTCCCTCTGCACCCGCTTTTATGCAGTCGCAACATACTATTTTCTTGGGAAAGGCAGAGAAATGCTTGAGCCGTATATATTATTGCGCTAGCAACTGTGTCTATTTACCGGGTAGAATATGCGCGGCGCTCGAAGCGCACAGGGCGGGCCCTATGTTCTGATAGCTTTTGCCGTGACTATGAAGGCAATCATCTCTCCGGATGCGTTATTTGCTCTCGCCATGCAAAGCCTTGTCGACCATGAAATGCTTCAATGCCGGTCACGCAACAGCTCGAATCCTTTGCTGAGCAAATGGGAGGCGATCATTCCAATCAGCGCGAGACCGGCCAAGAGCCAGAAAAGCGCGTGGACTGTCATGCCGCCACCCACAAGAAGCCCGCCGCCATATGCGCCGAGCAATTGACCCACTCGCACCCATCCCAGGCCCCATCCGACGCCCATAGCGCGCGTCTCGGCAGGATATAGCTGCGTAGCGATGCTGTTGATGGCCACCTGGAGTGAGAAATATGCGAGGCCGGTGGCCGCCATGAGCATCATGAGGGGCGTCGTTGCAGATCCTATCAGGGTAAGGCCCGCTAGAACCGGTGCCGCGAACAGAAACAGCAGCGTTACGGGACGCACGCCGAACCAATCGACGGGCCAGCCGACAAGTAGTCCGCCTATGGCTCCGAAGGCTCCAAAAAGGCCCATCGCCATGCCGACGTCCGCCGTGGGATAACCCTGGGCGGTAAACAATGTCGGCGACCAGCTGAGGAGAAAGTAGATTGTCAACCCAACAATCGAGAAGAGCAACCATAATAGGGGCGTCAGATAAGCATAGGATCTTGCGAACAGGTCGGAGACGCGCGGGGCTTTTCCGGCGGCCTTTGTCGTTTCGGCTTGCCGGTTCGCATCCATGGCTGCGCCTGTTTCATGTTCGGTCAGGAGAAATATTGCGAGCAGCCCGACGATGATCGGCGCAATCCCACCCAAAAGGAACATGCTGCGCCACCCCATCGAAGGCAGCAGCCACGAGGCTGCAAAGCCCGATAATGCAGCCCCTGCCGTTGCTCCCGTGCTTATTATGGCGATAATTCTTGCACGTAGCGCGGGTCTTACCAGTTCGGCGCTGATAACAATACCCAGAGGCAGGGCGCCGCCTATCCCTATGCCGGTAGCGAAGCGCGCAACGACAAGTTGCGGCACGGTTTTGACATGCATAATCGCAAGCGTGCAGATGCCGAAAAAGATGAGGGAGGCAATGAAGGTTTTCTTGCGCCCGATCCTGTCTGCAATGCTTCCGAGCAGTGGCGCACCCACCATGACGCCAATAAGACCTGCGCTGAAAATCGTGCCAAATGATCCCGTATCCGCAAGCTGCCATTCCCTGGCGATGGCAGGCATGGCCAAGGGCATTACGGCTAGATCGAAGCCGTCAGCCATCATGGCAGCGAAGCACAGAATAAGCACGCTTATGGTGCCGAAGGTGGCGCCGCCTGCCTTGACTGTATGAGGTTGCGTATTCATTCGGATTGGATTCCTTGGGCGGGACGCACCCGAAAGGGCGCGGAAAACGAAAGTGAGTCAGCAGGTTTTGTAGGACGAGGCCATGTCAAACTTCCGTCTTTCCGGAATGTTGAAAGATGCCTCATGTCCAGCATGGCGGGAATCCAGGCTTTGCGGCAGTCAGCATTGCGGGATCCAGTTCCTTGGGCGACGCCACGCCCAGAAGCGTCATGGTCCTCTCATATTCCTCGCGCAATATGCCCAGTGCTCGCTCCACACCGTTTTGACCCCCGGCGGCGAGACCGTATAGATAGGGGCGTCCGATTGAGCAAGCATCGGCTCCCATCGCAAGCGCTTTGACGATATGGGATCCGCGCCGAATCCCGCCGTCGCAAATGACCTTGGCCCGTCCCGAGACTGCGTTTGCTACCTCCGCGATTTGCGTGATCGGCGAAACGCAGGTTTCGAGCTGACGCCCACCATGATTGGAAACATAGATGGTGTCGGCACCACAGTTCACGGCGCACTGGGCATCGCTGCCGGTGACCAGTCCCTTGATCGCGAGGGGGCCGTTCCACTTGCTGGCGAGCCATTCGACATCTTTCCATGTCACCGAGCGGTCGAACTGTTCGCCTATATATTCCACCAGCGACATTTTCTTTCCGGACAGTCCGGCTACGCGATGCGCCACATTCACGAACTCGAAATTCCTGCCGAACAGCGCGGGCAATGACCATTTCGGACGGAGGGCGAAGTCCAGAAATGCCCGTGCCGAAAGGCGGGGAGGAAGTTGCAGTCCGCTTGCTATATCGCGCTCCCGCTTTCCGGGGATCAGGGTGTCGACGGTCAGGACAAGCCCCGCATAGCGGCATTCTTTCGCGCGCTGCACAAACTCCTCGGTCAATCCCCGATCCTTGAAAATATAGATCTGGAATAGCTTGGGGCCGGTGCCGGTGGCAGCGAACTCCTCGATGGTCGTGTTGCCCAAAGTGGAGAGGCAATAGGGCAACCCTGCATCGCCGGCCGCGCGCGCGACCGCGCGCTCCGCATCCTTGTGAAAGAGTGCAGTCAGCCCGGTTGGTGAGAGCAAAAGTGGAAAAGGAATGCGCTGGCCAAATATCTCGACATTATGGTCAGGCCTGGAAATGTCCTGAAGGAAGCGAGGCAGGAATTCCATCTGGTCGAAAGCGGAAGTGGAGCGGTGCATCGCAATTTCATCGTCGGCTCCCCCGTCGATGTAATCGAAGATCGGGCGCGGTAAAGTGCGCTTGGCACCAGCTCTGAGCCTGGCGATATTATAATATTTACTTGGCTTCACGAGGGCCCCTCCTGTTATCTCGCCCTCCGGTGGGCTTGCGGGCCGGGAGGGGGCTCCCCTGCCGACAGCGTCTCCTGTAGTTGCGAAGGCGCCTATTGTCTGTCTTCCCGATGACAGGCGATTGTAAGCGGCTGGGGTCGCGGGATCACGTCAGGGCTATGAAACTGCCGGTGTGTCATCAATATCGCTGGCGCCGTCTTGCGAAGGAATGCCGGTCATTTCTTCGGCAAGGGCACGAAGACGAGGCAGATCGAGCACGATCAGTTCTCCTTTATCAACGGCTATCAGATGATCTGCCTTGAACCGCTGGAGAACCTTGTTCACGGTTTGCCGCGCCGTACCAATCATTAAAGCGAGTTCGGATTGCGAGAGCTTGGCGCTGACACGCTCTCCCTTTTTGGGCGTTAACCCATGTCTGCTTATTTCAGCGACGAGGCGTTGCGCCACGCGGGCTGCTGGCTGATCGAGAAAGGACTGGGCAAAGAAATTGCTCAATATTCTGGACTGGCGGGATGTCAGATAGAGCAAGGCGTCGCTGATTTCAGGATAGCGTGCCCGCAGCGCATCAATCGACTTTTTGTCGAAAACCTGGATCTCGCACTCCTCATGCACCTCCGCCGTCTGAGGGCGTGGTCCGCCGTCAATCACGCTGGCGTTGCCAAAGCAATCCCCCGGACCGAAAAGCAGAAAGGTAAGCTGGCGACCGTCGGCATTGGAAACATAAAGCCGCACCGAACCCGACACCAGCCGATACATTTCGTCGCCCGGTTCGGCCTGAACATAGATTATGCTTCCCGCCGGAATGCGCTTCAGGCGGCCAACTCTTTGCAAGGCATCGGCCGCTTCTTCCGATAGCCACTGAAACACGTCAAAATGCGAAGCTTTAGTCGTCAAATTCCGCTCTCTCCAGCATTCCGGCACATCGCATAGATCGAAAAACGATCTCTTTTTGAGTCATTGCCGTTTCCGAGTCACCTCGATGACAGTCTTGCACCGACCATAATGCTAAGAATGCTTACAAAGGAGACCATTCTTGAATAAGCACATTTTGAGCGCAGATGCGACCACCATATCACTCGACGACAAATGGACTGCCGAAAGCGGCCATGTCGTTATCAATGGTTCGCAGATTATTGCGCGCATCCTGCTCATCCAAAAGGAGCGTGATCGTCGCAACGGTTTGAATACCGCAGGCTATATTACCGGCTATCGCGGGTCCCCGCTCGGGAATGTCGATGATGCGTTATGGTCGATCGGAAATCGGCTGAAAGACAATGACATTGTTTTTCAGCCGGGCGTCAATGAGGATATCGCCGCGACGGCCATAAGAGGCACACAACAGATCGATGCCATGGCCGGTGCTCGCTTTGATGGCGTCTTCGCGGCGTGGTATGGTAAAGGTCCGGGTGTTGACCGTTCAGGCGATGCCTTCAAGCATGGAAATTATGCGGGTACGCACCCCAATGGCGGTGTTCTCATCTTCTATGGAGATGATCATGCCGGTAAGTCGTCGACCGTCTGCCATCACAGCGAACAGGCCGTATCCGCAAGCTCTATTCCGTCGCTTTACCCATCGAACGCCGAGGAGCTGCTGAAATTCGGCCTGATCGGATATGCGCTTTCGCGTTATACGGGTCTGTGGGTAGCCATGAAATGCGTCAACGAAGTCGCGGAGCAGACAGCGACTGTCGATCTTGGTTTCCTTGCCGACGAAATCATCTTGCCGCCCAAGCTCGGCAACATCAATGTCCATATCGAACATGGGGCCTTCAACCCCTTGCGTGAAGAGCAGGTGGTGATCGAACAGCGTTTGCCGCTGGTGCATGAATTTGTGCGCGCCAACAAGCTGGACAAGTTGGCCATCGGAAGCGCTGATGCGCGGCTGGGCATCATTACCGCCGGCAAAAGCTACGAAGATGTGCGGGCGGCCTTGTCCCTTCTGAAAATTGATGCCGACCGCGCGGAACAGCTCGGGATCGCTGTCTATAAGGTCGGGTGCATATGGCCGCTCGAACCTCGCGGCGTGCGTGCCTTTGCAGCGGACAAGGACGAGCTTTTCGTCGTCGAGGAAAAGGCTGCCTTCATCGAGGAGCAGGTCGCCAAGGCCATAGTCAATGAAAGTCGGCGTCCGAGGCTGGTAGGCAAACGGACCGAGACCGATGAACCTCTGTTGTCATCGGTCCTGTCGCTTGATCCCGTTACGATCGCACGGGCGATTGCATCACGTGCGGAAGCGCTTGGCATCGGCGATAGCGATTTCCTGAACGCAGGTGAGCAATTGCCGGGTGCGCCTGCAACGCCGATTGTGTCCATCCCGAAGCGGACGCCCTTTTTCTGCTCCGGCTGCCCTCATAATCGCTCCACCAGAGTGCCTGATGGCAGCATGAGCATGACTGGTATCGGCTGTCATACCATGGTCAATTTTGTGCGCCCGGATATCGCGCTGTTGCCGACCCAGATGGGCGGGGAGGGCGGCAACTGGATCGGTCTCGCGCCCTTCACCGATACCAAGCATATATTCCAGAATATCGGTGACGGCACCTATTATCATTCCGGGCTGCTGGCGATCCGTTCTGCAGTCGCGGCGAAGGTCAATATCACCTATAAAATCCTTTATAATGATGCGGTTGCGATGACAGGTGGGCAGCCTGTCGATGGTCCGATTTCTGTTTCGGATATCGCGTATCAGGTGCGCGCCGAAGGCGTCGGGCATATCGTTATACTCAGCGATGATCCGTCGCGGCACGACAAGTCGCAGATGCCGGAAGGCGTCGTTATCGGTCATCGGGACACGCTGGATGAAGTGCAGAAGGAACTGCGCGAAATGCCGGGTTGCACCGTGCTCATCTATGAGCAGACATGTGCGGCAGAGAAGCGTCGCAGGCGCAAGCGGGGCACATTTCCCGACCCCGCCAAGCGCCTCTTCATCAGCAAGTCTGTTTGCGAAGGGTGCGGGGACTGTTCCGTGCAGTCGACCTGTGTCAGTCTTGTGCCGGTCGAGACGGAGTTTGGCCGCAAGCGCGCGATAGATCAATCGAGCTGTAACAAGGATTATAGCTGCCTCAATGGCTTTTGCCCGTCGTTTATCACCGTAAGAGGTGCAGAACCCCGCAAACCTGCCGCAGTGGAGGTTGATCCCGATCGTCTTGCTGCATTGCCCGAACCTGCGAAGGCTCCGATTACGGCAGATGGCTTCAACATAATGGTCACCGGCATCGGCGGCACGGGTGTGGTCACTATCGGCGCTCTTCTCGGCATGGCCGCGCACATCGAAAACAAGGCCATGTCCTTGTTCGATATGACGGGGATGAGCCAGAAGAACGGCGCAGTGTACAGCCATGTGCGTATCGGTAGCGATCCGTCAGAGATCACCACCCAGCGTCTCAATCAGGAATCTGCCGACCTGTTGCTTGCTTTCGATCTGGTGGCGGCGCTCGCGCCGGAATCGACCAACACATTGAAAGCGGACCGCACTCGTGCGCTGGCCAACTCGCGAGTGACGGCCACTGCGGCCTTCCAGTTTGATCGCAACGCTGAATTTGACGCGTTTGCGCTGCAGGGTCGTCTCAAACGGATGTTGGGAGCCGAACAGGTCGACACGGTTGATGCCTCTTCGCTGGCACTGGCAGTGCTTGGCGATACGATCGGCGCCAATCTTTTCATGGTGGGCTTCGCTGCTCAAAAAGGCCTGCTTCCGGTCGGCATAGCGGCTATCGAGCAGGCCGTGCAGCTCAATGGTGTAGCCGTTTCATTTAACCTCCGGGCCTTCCGGCTTGGACGGCTCTATGCGGTGGATCCGGTCTATGTGGCCGGACTTGCGGCATCCACGCCCGAACAGTCCGCCCTGATACCAACTACATGGGAGGAGGTTGTCGAGCACCGTGTCAAGCACCTGACCGACTATCAGGATCAGGCGCTCGCCGACCGTTATCGTGCGCTGGTGGAGCGGGTTTATGCTGCGGAACAGGGTGCAGCACCGGGCGAGACCGGTCTTGCTCTGACAGTGGCGCGAAACTATGCGAAACTGCTGGCCTATAAGGATGAATATGAGGTTGCGCGCCTGCTCTCCAGCCCCGAGCTGAGATCGGAGCTGAAAAAGAGCTTTGCAGACGGCGGCAAGATCAGCTTCAATCTTGCTCCGCCCATAATGGGGGGAGCTCCGGTTAACGGGCGTCCGCCAAAGCGCGAATTCGGGGCCTGGATGATGCCGCTCTTCAAAATAATGGCGAAGATGCGCTGGTTGAGAGGAACGGCACTCGATCCCTTCGGGCGCACTGCCGAGCGCAAGACGGAGCGCGCGCTGATTGCGCAATATGAAGCCCTGGTGGAGCGGGTTTGCCAGAGCCTGAACGCGGACAATCATGACCGCGCAATAGAATTGCTGGGGCTGGCGGATAAAATTCGCGGCTATGGCCCGGTCAAGGATGCTGCGATAGAGCTGTATGAGCGGGAAGTGACGGAAGCGGAAGACAAATATATACATGCTCCTCCGGCGCTCGACGCAAAACGCCTGAAGGAAGAAATGGCCTGATGACGCAGAACTCAATCGATCTGGATCATGACACTATCATTGCGGATTTGGTGGCCATTGTTGGCAATCGACACGTCCTGACCGGTGAAGATGTCCGCCAGCGTTCGGATACATGGTTGCCAACCCGCGAAATGCAGGCCGCCTGCATTGTCCGGCCCGCGAATACGAAGGAGGTTTCTGCGGTTGCGTCCTATTGTGATCGCCATGGCCTGAAGCTGGTTCCTCAAGGTGGCCGTACCGGTCTTGCCGGCGGGGCGTGTACAGGGCCGACGGATGTAGCCCTCTCGCTGGAACGGATGACGGCTATTGGGGCCATAGACCCGTCAGGCTTTACCTTAGAGGTGGAAGCGGGCGCCCCGCTTCAGGCGGTGCAGGAAGCAGCCGAAGCGGAAGGTTTCCTTTATCCGGTGGATCTGGGCGCAAGAGGATCGGCCACCATCGGTGGCACGATCGCAACCAATGCCGGTGGAAACAGTGTTTTCCGATATGGAATGACCCGCGAGCAGGTGCTGGGACTGGAGGTCGTGCTGGCTGATGGAACAGTGCTCAGCTCTATGAACCGACTGATCAAGAACAATGCCGCTTATGATCTCAAGCATATGTTCGTCGGTTCCGAAGGGACGCTGGGGATAGTCACGCGCGCGGTTCTGCGGCTTCGGCCAATGCCCGGCTACAAGGCCACGGCGTTTATCGGCGTTTCAAGCTTCGATGCGGTTCTCGATCTTCTTGCGCTGGCCAGTACGGAATCGGACGGGGCGCTCAATAGTTTCGAAGTGATGTGGCCGTCGTTCATGGATGCGGTCATGCAGGAGGGTGCTCATCGCGCGCCACTGGAAGGACAGCATGCTTTTTATGTTCTTGCGGAGATCGTGTCGCATCGCGCCGATGAGCTTATGGAGCACGTCGTTGGGCTCGCGTGGGAACGAGGGTTCGTAGAAGATGCAGCTATCGCCCAGAATGTTGCGCAAGGCGGTTCATTCTGGGCAATTCGGGATGATATCGAAGCGCTGATGGCAAATATGAAGCCAGTACAGCTTTATGACGTCAGTCTGCCGCAGTCGGACATGGCCGCCTATGTCGATGGTCTTGACGCTGCCTTGCACCGGGTATGGCCCGATGCGCGTCTTGCCGTTTTCGGGCATGTCGCAGATGGAAATCTGCACGTCGTCGTCAGCGTTGGCGAACAGGAGCATCAGGATGGGGTGGATGCGCTTGTTTATGAACCTCTGGAAGCGGTGGGGGGGAGCATATCCGCCGAGCATGGCATAGGGCTGGAAAAGCGGCCCTATCTGCACCACAGCCGCTCGGCGGAAGAAATTGCGATGATGAAACGGCTCAAGGCCACGCTTGACCCGCGTTCGACGCTGAATCCGGGGAAAGTGTTGCCGACTTTTCAAGGCTAACGCGTTGTTCGATGCTCGGCTAGGATTGATAATCCATACACGAGACTGCCGGTCGGAATGGAAACTCATCGTTCCGGCCCGCAACCCGGCATATTTCCAGCCAAGGAAGCAGCGATATGTCTGAAGATATGCAGGGTAAGGTGGTATTGGTTGCCGGTGCCAGCAGTGGGATTGGCCGCGCAACGGCAGAAATGTTCGCGATGCGAGGGGCGTCGGTTTTACTCTCGGCGCGTCGCGAAGATGCGTTGTCACATGTCACGGACACGATCGTTTCCAGAGGAGGGGTCGCATGCTTCAGGGGCGGAGATGTGTCTTGCGCCGCCGACGTCGAAGCAATGGTCTTGTCGACGGTGGACGCATATGGGCGTATAGATATCTGCGTGAACGCGGCCGGGATAGGGGGTGAATTGGCACCCATTGTCGATCTGACGGAAGAAGGATGGGACAATACACTCGCTATCAACCTGAAAGGGGCATTCTTTTGTATCAAATATGCCGCTCGCGCCATGCTGGCGGCGGGACATGGCGGAGCCATCGTCAATGTCGGCTCGGTGGCTTCGTTTCTCGGATTTGCCGCGGGGTCGGCATATAGCTCCGCCAAGCATGGCATGATCGGCCTTACGAGCAGTGCCTCGGCGGAGCTGGCGCCAAAAGATATTCGCGTCAATCTCGTATGTCCCGGTGTTGTTGACACGCCCATGCATCATCAGGCCCGTCAAATGCTGGGCGATGACCTGGCGCTTCCCGATATACATTTGAATCGTATTGCGCAGCCTCAGGAAATCGCGCGATCGATCTTATATCTTTGCTCCGATGAATCGAGCTTCATCACCGGGACCACCTTGACAGTCGATGGAGGTGGCACCTCCACCCTTTGAGCCCCGACGCCGCTTTGAACCCGTAAGTCGGAACTCCCCCACTCAATAGCATCAAGAGACCGGTGTGCAGCTATCCAGAAGCATGCACAACCGTTCTCTTGGGCTTACGTTGAATCGGCTGCCTATTTTCGGAAAAGCAGGCTAAGCAAAAACGCTACCTTCGACAGTGATAGCAATTTCAGCCCGGCCCGTGCCTCGGAGGGACGCAGTTCGGTGTTGATCGGCATCGTGCCGAAAATATTGCCCTTGATAATGAGCTTGCTGCCGGACCGTTCAATAGCGGTAACCGTCATCAGCTCGGTGCCGTCAGGATTATAGAGTTTCACGCGCCAATCACCTTTGCAAAATCGATTCCCATATCGCCCATCATGCGGATGGCGGTCGCACGGCCCGCCCCAGTGAGACCCGCGCCCGGGTGCATGAACGGACCGACCAGATAGAAGCCCTCGACACCCGGCACCTTATATTGCGCCAGATCGGGTGTCGGCCGATGCCCGTTCATCTGATGGAAGAAGGGCGCCGCGCCGTGGAAATCTCCGCGCACGAAGCTCGATGATGACTTTTCCAGATCGCGCGGCGAATAGGCGACCGTGGCGATGATGTTGTCCGGTTCGAGATTGCTTATCCAGCGGCCAAGCGCGCCGCGTAGTTGCTCCGGCCACACATCGGCGAGACGATCCCATTGTTCGGCGCCGCCATCGGCCAGTTCATAGGGGGCGAATGTCAGCGCCTGCATAACGGCCTTGCCAGCGGGTGCGCGGCTGGGGTCTATCCGGCTGTGCCGGGTGACACCCGAATGCGGGATGGGATCGGGCATCTTGCCGTATTTATACTCGTCGAACGCACGGCGCAGCGTTTCCATGCTGGATGGTAACAGTTCTACGAACAAGGCACCATCGGCATCCCCGGTCGGGTCGCAGAAGCGGGGTGATTCATGCAGTGCGTAATGCACGCTGAGCGCGGAGTAGGTGGCCATTTCCACCCGTTCGGCACGCTGCAATACGCCCTCGTCAACATCGCTGAAATATTTCCGCAGATGATGGGGGTGGATCGCGCCGACCACGGCATCGTTCGCCATATAGCGTTCGCCATCGGACGTCTGGACGCCGGTGACCTTGCTGCCAGAGCGCGCAAAACCGACAACATCCTTGTCGGTGAGGATCGTGCCGCCGTGATGCTCGATGCATTTGGCGATTGCGGTTGCAAGCGCGCCGGTTCCGCCCTTTGCGACGGCAAGACCATAGGCATTGACTGCCCCAACCATCGCGAGAGCACCAATGCCGGTTCCCTTTTCATCAGGGGTAGCAAGATTTTCCGTCATAAGCTTGATGAAGTGCATGCGCACCTTCTCATGCGTGAACCATTCGCACACGATGTCATATCCGCTCTTGAGCGACATCATCAGCAGCTCATTTCCCTCGGGACTCTGGCTCATCATTGTAACCATCGCGCCCATCGGCACGGCAGGCGAGAAGAGCCCCCCCGTCAGCAGCGGCAAGACGCGCTGCGCCATATCCGAAAAGCGGCGATAGGATTCAGCGTCCGCCTTTGAAAATTGCGCAATAGACTGGGCGGTCTTTTCGACGTCGCGATAGGAAACCAGCAGCGATCCATCGTCGAAAACCGAAGCGAACACAGCATCGGGATAGATATACTCCAGTCCGAATTGCGATTTCAGGCCCAATTCGTCGTTGATAATCAGGGGGTTCATCAGAATGACCTGATGGCAGGTCGCATGTTCGTCATAGATGAAACCGGGTGCGATCTCCTTGCTGACAGCACCACCGCCGATGTGGTCATTACGTTCGAGCACCAACACCTTCTTGCCGGCTTTGGCCATATATGCCGCGGCGAGCAAACCATGATGGCCTGAACCTACCGAGATTATGTCATAGGATTCCGACATCTTCTTTCTTCCTTTCAAATCTTATTTTCTGATAGTAGCCGCCCGTTCCTCTCACTGTGGACAAGGATAGCGGATAAATTTACCAGGCGGGACGATCTCTTCCCCAGCGGAAGCGGGCGGTGTCCTCACCGACATAATCGGGATCGAGATAGACGAACACGCGGCTGAAGCGGTCGCCCCGGAACTCGAATATGTTGCAGAATCGCCCGCCGGGCGTGTCGCCTGCACTCCAGGATTTTCCGTTCATCCGACCTTTGGTGGTGCCCTCAACGGCCACATGGTCGTTTGATACAATGTATAAATAACTGTCGAAATCATGCTCGACGGATTCGATGACGCCAGCAAAGCCTTCGGCCATTTCCAGAATCGCGGAGGGGCCGTGGCCTATTCCGAATTTGGGGAAATAAAATGTGGCATCGTCACAAAACAGGTCAACGATATCGGCTCTTCCCGCATCGACGCGACGGAAATATTCCTTGATGCGTTCGATCTTGTCCTGATCTGAGGGCTTTTTGCTCATTTTTCCTCTCTCTATCGGCTGTCTGACCTGATTTCTGGAATACGTGCCTGCACAGAAAGAGTCCCGCAAAGGCGCAGCAGACCATATGATCTTGACAAGAATGTTATCGCGTGACTACAATCTCGTCCAGCAGAAAGACGCGAATGTCGAAAAACATACTTGTTTGTGTAGATAAGGCGTTCCTTCCAATGCTATGCTTGGCGCGCTTATCGCAGAAAATGCGAAGGCTGCCTGATGCAACAGGATGACAGAGGATGGCTGACGATAACCCTATTTTCCATAAAGCCGAATGGGGTGACCTTCCCGAATCTTTGTCCAACAGGTCATGATCGCTTTTGCGGAAGTGGGCGCAATCATGTCGATTGCCGTGCCTTTTCCGCTTAATTTGTAACAGAGAGATATGAATGAGTAACAATGCGACTGGCCACGATTTCCGCTATGAATTGCGGGCGGTGGCGCTGCTCACCTTTGCATTCGGTTTGGTGGGGATCGATCGCTTTGCCATGAACTATATGTTCCCGGCCATGCGCGAAGATCTGGGTTTGAGCTATCAGGATCTTGGCAATGCTTCGGGCATGCTTTCCCTCGCCTTGGGAATCTCCGCGCTGATCGCCGGACCTTTGACAGATCGGTTCGGCGCGCGAGCGGTTGTGGTCCCTTCGGTTGTCGTTTTCTCTCTCTCGGCGGGCCTGTCCGGTCTGGTTGACGGAATGGGCCAACTGCTCGTGCTGCGTTTTACGATGGGCCTCGCGGATGGCGCATTTGCGACTGCCTGTATTACGGCTTCGCTGAACGCTGCTGCGCCAAGCCGGAAGGCCTTGGTCAATGGCATTTCAAACGCGGGGCTTTCGATCTTGGGGCTGGGGTTGGGGCCAATCCTGATTACATGGCTGCTGGCGACTACCGGCTCCTGGCGTCTCTGTTTTTTCATCATCACTATTCCGGGCCTGATTCTTGCTGTGGTGCTTTGGCGCACGTTGCGCGATAAATCGTCCGAGCCGACTTCGGTTTCGGCAGAGGAGACGGGCCACGCCGTCAAAGCCAGCAATATCATGGAAGTGCTGCGCTATCGGAATGTCTGGATCTGCATGGGCCTGCAAACAACCGTTGTGGGTGCATTGGTCACGGTTGTTACCATGACGCCCAGCTACATTGTCGACACGTTGAAGATGCCGGAGCAGGTAATGGGTACGATCAGTTCCGCGATTGGCTTTGGCACCGTAACGGGAGCCTTGGTCATAACGGCAATATCTGACCGTGTCGGTCGTCAGCCTGTGATCCTCGGCTGCGCGATTGGCGCGCTTCTCATGGTCTGCGCCCTCTATGTCACCGGGCCTAATGCCGTGCTGCTGTTCATCGAGCTGGCGCTCATTTCCGCCCTGTGCTTCGCCAGCCTGTACATAGTTGTGGGGCCGGCCGTTACCGAGTGCGTTCCGCCATCTATGGGCGCCAGCGCGACCGGATTTGTTATCGCCACCAGCGAAATTCTGGGTGGAGCCGTGGCTCCGACGATGGGCGGTTATGTGGCCGAGCATTATGGCCTTGCCCAGACATATCTCATCTCGATCGGCGCGCTCTGCTGCGCAATAGTTTTGGCGCTGTTCCTGCGGACTGGCCGCCGCCCTGCGCCGATGCATATGCCAAATGCGGCACCGCAAGTTCTCTAGGTTACAGAGCAGGCGAAATGCGCCTTGCTCTGCTTACTGACATAGCAGGAAGTATAATATGGCTACACTTTCGGATGATCCTCGCTCTGCAACAAACCCGCTTTTCAATGACAACAAGCTGAAGCTGGGTGTGTTCGGCCACAATGGTCCGCCGCCTTCGATGACCCTGGTGCCGGAACTGTTCAAGCCGACATGGGACAATTCGGTCAAGGTTTCAAAAATGGTCGATGCCGCAGGCTTCGAGGCAATCGTGCCCTATGCGCGCTGGAGGCCATTCGGTGCGCCGAACGCGAATAATGGCAAGGTATTCGAAACTGCCACATGGGCTGCCGCTACAGCCGCCAGCACAAGCCATTCGTGCGTCATGGCGACATTGCACACGTCTGCCCTGCACCCCATTCTGGCGGCAAAAGAAGCCACGACGATCGATCATATCTCGCATGGCCGGTTTGCCATCAACATCGTCTGCGGCTGGTTTGTCCCGGAAATCGAAATGTTCGGTCACGAGATCAGGCCTCATGGCGATCGTTACGCTCATGCGCATGAGTGGATCGAGCTCATGAAGCTTGTCTGGTCCACCGAAGAGCCGGTCAATTTCGAAGGCAAGCATATCCGCTCAAAAGGTGCGGTTTCCCTGCCCAAACCATTTCAGACTCCCTTTCCCGCACTGATGAATGCGGGCGGTTCGCCGGAAGGCCAGCATTTTGCGGCCAAGCATTGCGATATCGCATTTGTATTGCCGCAGGATCCGTCGCCTGATGCCATCAGGGCGCAGGTTGAAACATACCGGCGACTGGCCCGTGAGGAATATGGTCGTCACATTCAGGTGTGGTGCACAGGCTATGTCGTGCAGCGGGAGACGGAAGCCGAGGCGAAGGAATATCTCCGGCGCTATGTGGAAGATTTCGGCGATAATGAAGCTGCTGATATGTTCATCAAGTATCAGCTTGAAAGTGCCAAGACGATCTCGCCGGAAATCATCAACAAGATCCGTCATGCATTGATGGCGGGTGCGGGAGGCGTCGCTCTGGTCGGTACTCCGGATCAGATCGCGGAAAGGCTGGGGCTATTGTCCGATTGCGGCCTCGACGGGATTTTGCTGAGCTGGATCGATTATGAGGAGGGCATGAAGAGCTTTACCGCCGATGTCTTGCCGCGTCTGGTGCAAATGGGCTTAAGAAAATAGAGCTATCGCCTGATGTCGCGGCAATCTCGCGCCGTCTGGCCAATGGGCGTATAGCCTGGAACTATCAAAGGCAGCAGCCAGTTGCCGAGCAGGAGCAGGGTGATGGCAAACGACAATGACTTGGCAAGCTTCGACCCCAGAGCCAGCATCCAGCGCTTTTATGATGCTGAGAATGCGTTTTGTAGCGCCGAGCAGGATCAGAAAGATATTCAGATAATGCTGAATGAACTGGCTCCCGATATCGTCGTGGAGGTTCCGGCCTCATTGCCTCATGGCGGGATATGGCGGGGGCATCAGGGTTTCAAGGACCTGTTCGATGAGGTGACCAAGCATTTTCAGGAATTTGTTGTCGTTTATAACGGAGCCAAATGGCATCAGGTCGATGATGGGAGGATTTTGACCAAAGGGACCTTGCGCGCGGTTCTGAGCGCCAATGGGCAGCACATCGAGATGGATGTCGTTTCGCTGTTCACTTTCACCGATCGTGGTTTGTCGCATTTGGAGCATTATTATAAGGATACTGCCGCCATCGTGCTGGCAGGTAAGGCATAAGTATCGACTGAGAATTGGCCGCTTTTACCGAAAGACAGGCGAAGCGCCTGACGATTGTCGCCGGTCACCCGCCGCTTGCAAGGCAGAACCAAGTTCGACGATGCGCCGTTCCCCTTTTTCCAGTGCAGCACTGGATGTATGAACGGAATATTGCCCCATATGAAGGTCGTGATTATGTGCTCTGGCCGCGCCCAACACAAAGACGGCTGGCGTGTTGCCCAGTGCTGAAATTGTCATTGCCCGGAATCCCGGCGTTATCGCCGCGAGCTCGCCTTCCTCAATGATATCTGGCATGCTGACCGCACCGCGGCTCATTGCAATGAAGGCGACATCCTGCCCTGCCGGTGGATCAAACTCCCATGTTTCTCCCGGTTCGAGTGTGACCAGCAAATAGCTGAGCCCCTCTGGTGAACGGACAGAGCTTTGCACGCCGCCGTAACTCCCTACAATCACCGTCGCAGGGCCAGTTGTGGGGATCTGATCAGCCTCGATATATTGACTATCTACTGCGCCATTTTCCAACTCAGGGGGGAGCGATACCCACAGCTGAAAGCCACGAATGTCAGCCGATGTTCCCGCGGACATTTCCTGACCGTGCCAAATCCCACCGCCGGCACGCATCCATTCCACGCCGCCATAGCCGATGTAGCCGGTGCCGGAGTCGACATCTTCGAAGCGCACATTTCCTTCGGTTATGACCGTGACTGTGGCGATGCCACTGTGCGGATGAATCGGCATTTTCCCCATCTGATCCGCTCGAAACGAGAACAGGTCCAGAAATATGAAGGGCTTGAGTATCTGGCCAAAGTCTGATGGGCTCATCAGGCGGACGATGGGGCCGTGCCCGTAACCTCGGGTGCGCTGTATAACGCGTCTCTCGCTCACATGGTTATGGTCAACGCGCATCCTATTTCTCGCTCTGAATTAGTATGGCTTCATGGGGCGTGGAGATCAGGCTTCTGCTTGTCGATCCGGTCATTGGGATCTTGCGATGACCTCTTCCACTACTTGTGCGAATCCGGATTTTTCATAGGCATCGTAGAAAACGGCCTGATTGCCTTCTTCCCATGTAATCACCTGCGTCATACGGTCGATCTTCCAGCCTTCGGCCGTTCTTGCCAGATGATATTCATAATGTCCTACCTGCCGCTGGGTGCTTCCGCCTTCCTTGTCCGCGACATAATGAGTGGCATGCATCCCGCAGACGCACGTCGCCTCATCGCCGGAGATGGCTACCTTGTGATTGGCGCTGATATGTTGCGTGGCGGTAAACTGGGGAAACATACCGTTGCAAATTTTCACCATGTCGCTGCGTTTGAATTTGATCCAGCCATCGGCGGACAGCGGCGAGCTGAACAGCACTTCATCCGTAACGCAGCGGCCGAACAGATCCCAATCCCGCGTATCAAGTGCCCATGCGTAGCGTATTGCCACGTCAATGATGTCGTTGCGATCGACCAGCGCCTGTATCGTGCTTGTATCGTTCATTTTTCCTGTCTCCTCGTCGGGGGGATGCGAAAGTGTTAAAAGGCTGTGATTTGCGCGCGGGCCTTGGTGGGCCGTCACCTGATACCCAATACCCCATAATCAACCGTTGGGCCGCCTTTCCGCATGAAGAAGCGGTTGAGGTCTTCTTCGTTGCGGGGGGCGTCCTGGGCGAAGTTTTTCATGATCTCCCCAACGACAGCCAGCGCACGGGCAGTGGCCGGGCGTGTGGCGATCCGTTCACGCCACGCCATCAAAGCTTTATATTCCCACCAGTCGAAGCCGAAATTGACGCCGGGGTTTATCCACGGAAATGTGGCTATATCGGCAATACTATATTGGCTGCCTGCCAGCCATTCATTGCCTTTCAACCGCTCATCCAGAGTCTCGCAGACACGCAGGGCGATGGTGCGATAGCGGGTCGCGGCATAACTCTCCGTTTCGCTGGGCTGAACCCGAAAATGGGCATGCTGGCCAATCATCGGGCCGACCCATGACATCTGCACCATCAGCCATTTCAGCGTTTCCCAACGATCCGGGCCGGACGCGGGGAGAAGGTGCGCGCCATAGGTCTCGGCCAGGTACATCAATATTGCACCGGATTCAAAAATCGGCTGATCTGGCCCGGCCCCCTCATGATCGATAATTACAGGATATTTCCCAAGCGGGTTGAGAGCCAGAAATTCCGGCGAATATTGCTCACCCTGCATCACTTTGATGTTGTGCATCTTGTAGGGGAGCTCAAGCTCCTCAAGCATCAGCAAAATCTTGATCGCGTTGGGCGACTGCCCGCCAAAAAGCTCAATCACAGGACTCTCCATATCTCGATCGTCGCAATGCGACGGCTGAGTGCCGCCACAGCTGAAAAACCGCCAACCATACTGCCTTCCTTGTTGAAGGCAGCAAATCTGGAACAAGTGCCGGCAGCCGTTCGGTCATCTGATCCTTTATGCGCCGGCGCTTCATAAATTCGTACAGGCCCGGGGTCACCCGGCCATTACGGCTCCGTCGATAACGATTTCGGCTCCGCTTATGTAAGAGGATTGATCGGACATCAGAAACTGCATGAGATCGCCCATTTCCTCCGGCTTGCCGAAACGGCCGAAAGGAATGATGCTCAGAATTCCTGCCTGGGTCTCTTCCGAGCGGTCGAACAGCATACGGGTTGTGAACTGCCCGGGATATACCGAGTTCACCCTTATGCCGAAGGGAGCGAATTCCGTCGCGGCGCAGCGCGACATCCCGCGAACGGCCCATTTCGAGGCGCTGTATCCCAGAAGTCCAGCAATGCCGCGCATGCCGACGATGGAGGACATGTTGACGATAACACCGCCGCCAGCTTTCTTCATCGGCTCAAGGACAGCCTGCATCCCGAAGAGGACACCGAGCTGGTTGACCTTGTAAAAGCGGTCCATTTCCTCCTGAGTGGTGCTTTCAATATCGCCATCGCCGAAGATCGCCGCGTTGTTCAGCAAGCCATCCAGCCTGCCTTCATTGGCGAGAACGGTGTCAACCACGGTCTTCCATGAACCGGCGTCCGCGACATCATGCTGCAGAAAAGGGACGCCTTCGCCAACAGCAGAGGCAAGGTTATCGCCAGCATTTTTATCAATATCGGTGACATAGACTTTTGCGCCACCTTCCGCCAATGCGCGTGCCGATGCGGCTCCCAGTCCGCGCGCACCGCCGGTTACAATTATAACCTTGCCCGACAGATCATGCGAACTTGTTGATCCAACCATGATATCCTTAGCCCTTCTGTAAATTCTGCTTAACAATTGCGCGAGAATTCTCGCGTCGATCCGTTCCTATTGGTCGGCTTTGGTCGGACTGGGAACTGACACGCCTCTTCGCCCGGTCGAACCCGAGAGAATTACTTCGCCTCCGCCGTTTCTAAGGAAGGCGAGGGCAGGCCGACATTCTCGTGCGCGCGCGTGAACATCTCCTGATTGCCTTCTTCCCATTTGACCGTCTGCACATAGCGATCAATTTGCCAGCCATTTGCTCTCACCAGATGATATTCGTAATAGCCGATCTGCCGCTGGATTGAGCCGCCGGGATAACCCGCAGTATAATGTGTTGCATTGAGAGAGGAGATGCAGGTCGCTTCGTCCCCTGATATTGTGACCTGATGGTTGGCGCTGATATGTTGGGTCGCATCATAATGTGCGAAGATACGGCTGCAGATGGCCATGATTTCTTCTCGGGAGAGCGTTACCCATCCGCCCCCGGTGGCCATGACATTGATGGCTACCTGATCCGTAAAGCAGCTGCCAAATTCTTCCCACTGACGGCTGTCGATGCCGTGGGCGTAGCGAATGGCGACATCGATGATTTCGCTGCGGTCACGCAGAGACTTGACTATCGCGTTTTCGTCCATGCCCAAGCCTCCTCCAGATATCGGGTGCATGCTATTCTATAGAGCTGTACCCGGTTTTTTCTGCATAGGCCTTATTTTTGGCCGCCGACAGTTAGAATCTGACACAACTATAAAAAAACCGTCTTATGTGTGCAACCTGAAACTGGGGCGAGATCTGACTGTAATGTCTCGTCGGGGCACGAGTGGAAACTGTCTGCTGGAGAGCCGTGGTCTCGATTTGGTCAGATCGCGGCAGTGGCTCCTCCATCAACCGTATAGAGTGCGCCCGTGATAAAGGATGCTTCATCCGACAACAGCCACCGGACGAGATTGCCGACCTCTTCGGGTTCGCAATAGCGGCCGATCAGGTGAACCGAGCGCACGCGGTCCATGACCTCCGGCGCGAAGATATCTTCATGCTGACGGTCCTGCATCGGAGTACGCACGATTCCGGGAAGCACCGCGTTTACACGGATATTCATCGGTGCGCCCTCGGCCGCCGCGGCGCGGGTGAGGCCGCAGACGGCATGCTTGGATGCGACATAGGCCGCGCAGTTGGAGGCTCCGATCACACCCAGGCCAGAGGATGTGTTAACGATGGAACCTCCCTGCTTCATGGCGAGAAACTGATGCTTGATGCAATGGAATATGCCCTGCGCATTGATCCGCATTGTGCGTTCCCAGCGGTCTGTGGGCAGATCGACGATAAGCTGCCGGTCATCATCGATGCCCGCATTGTTGAAGGCGCCATCCAGCCGGCCAAATGTCGAAATGGCGTGATCGACCATGGCGCGGACGTCGTCTTCCCGCCCGACGTCGGCGGCGATGAAACTGGACCTGCCGCTTTTCGTCGACAGTTCTTCCGCCAGCTCCGTTCCGCCTCTGTCCGATATATCGCTCAGGACGAGATTGGCTCCGGCATCTGCGAGCAGGCGCGCGGTCGCTTCGCCTATGCCGCCGAGCGCGCCCGTGACAATGAAAGTCTTGGATTCCAGATTACCCATGGCCCATCACCCCGATTATGGCGGTTCGAAAAGAAAGGGCCGCTGCAACAGCGGCCCTCATTCGAATTACGAGATTTTATACATCCCGCCGTCCACGACGACGGCCTGCCCGGTCATGAAGGCCGCATCGTCGCTGGTCAGAAACGCGATTGGCCCGGCAATATCTTCCGGCTCGGCAAAGCGTTTGATCGCCTGCTGAATCCAGACTTCGCGCTTGAACTCCTCTGGCACTACAGCCGTCGCAGGGGTGTTGGTGATAGCCGGCAAAATCGCGTTGACGGTGATCCCGTCGCCGCCAAGGTCGTTTGCCAGGCCGCGGGTGAAACCGATCACGGCCATCTTCGTAGACATGTAATGGCTCATGCCCTGTTGCGGCACGCCGATCGAGTTGGACGAAATGTTAACGAAGCGGCCCCACTTATTCTGCCGCATCAGGGGAATGAAATATTTTGCGCTGAAATAGAGGGCGTCGACATTGACGGAAAATATGGCCTTCCAGTCCTCGAATGTCATTTCGTCGATATGGACAACCGCCATCAGAGCCGCGTTGTTGACGACGATATCGGCACGACCGAATGTGTCCATCGTTGCCTTTGCGATACTTGCCCAGCCCTCGTCGGTGGAAACATCCGCTACGACCGGCAGACAGTCGCCGCCAATTATCTCAGCCGTTTCCGTCGGTTCAACGCGGTCGACGATAACCACGGATGCCCCGCGCTGAGCCAGCAGGGTGGCAATTGCACGGCCAATGCCGCGTCCTGCACCAGTAACCACGGCCACGCGGCCGCTATGCGTTCCAGACATTCACAATCTCCTAAATTACACAAAAGTTTTATAAACGACTCATGAGTTCAGTCAAGCGGTCAGGGTGAGAGGTGGATCATGTCAAGCGATGCAAGAATGCCTATATAAGCCTTGAGTTGACCGATTGACAGCTCGTCGTGCACTGCTTAGCTCAACACAATAATCTGAAAAATGACGTGAGAGTGGAATACTGATATGGTAGGCAGATTGAAAGACAAGATATGTATGCTCACCGGCAGCGGGGGCAGCATGGGGTATGAAACGGCCCTGCTTTTTGCACGAGAAGGTGCAAAAATCGTAGGGTGCGACGTGAATGAGGAAAGCGCGCTTGCGACAGTGCAGGCGGTTCGCGATGCCGGCGGGTCAATGGTTTCGCTTCACCCCTGTGATCTGACGAAGAAGAATCAGTGCGAGGCTTTGGTTGATCTTGCCATCAGTGAATATGGCCGTATCGACATTCTCTACAACAATGCAGCGAATGCCCATTTCAATTGGATCGAAGATATTCCAGAGGACGAGTGGTATAAAAATATGGCCGAGGAAGTGCACCTTGTCTTCCTCTTGACGCAGGCGGCCTGGCCGCATCTCAAAAAGACATCCGGCACGATCGTAAACATCGCATCGGTCACCGCCTGGAGAACGATACGTGGGCTGGGCGGAATGGCGCACAGCACGGCCAAGGCCGGCATCGTCGCCATGACGCGGCATATGGCGATGGAGGGACGGGAATTCGGGATACGCGCCAACAGCATCTCGCCGGGACTCATCGTCACCAAGCAATCCCGCGCCCAGATCGAGGATGGAGAATATGCAAGGCAGACGCTTGAGCGCATCCTGCTGGGTCGTGCCGGAGAACCTATAGAGATAGCCAATGTCGGCCTGTTTCTGGCATCCGATGAGAGTTCCTACATGACCGGTGCGGATATTGCCGTGGATGGCGGTATACGGGCATAGGCGATTATCTGGTTCATCCCGCTCGGTATGATGCCACAGGCTGAAGCTATGACAGCGGCGGCTTCGTTGATCGAACATCGCGCGGCATTCGCTCATAACCAGTCGATATAGAATATCAGGAGAGTTTCATGAACAGACCGAGCGCAGATCCTCGCAAGCGCAGCCCGATGGACACGCTGAACGGATTTTATGAGGCCGAGCAGCGCTATGTTGCGGCAGGCGGGGCGAAGGCCAATGCTGATTACAGCGAAATGGCCTCGTTCTTCCATCCCGACATCGTTGGTCGTCAGGGGCCGTCGGTGCCTTTCCCCGGCGATTGGGTTGGGAAGGACGGCGTCAAGAAGTTTTTTGAGGTGTTTTCCGACACATGGTCGACTCTCGATCTAAGCGATATCAACCATTTTGAGGGCGAGACCGGAGTTGTAGTCACACTTCGGATGAAGGCAACATCGTGCGCCACCGGCAAGCTTCTCGACACACGGGTGGCGCATGCCTTTACAATCGAAGATGGGCTGATCCGTGAAATCACAGTCTATTATTTCGATCCGGTGCAGGTGAAGGCCGTCACGCTGCCCTGATGATCACTCGCGCTGAGTGATATATGCAAACGACATGGAAGCCCGGGTTTGGGCGGCCGCGGGGATATCATCCGTATCGGCCTGAACGATCCATCACTGTAATATGGATGTAGTCATCTGATAACAAAACTTGCGTGCCGCACCATTAAGTGCGACAAGAGCAGGCATGGCCTGGGCGCGTGCGCATCGCCGCTCGGGCCGCCGGGCAGCACATAAAATAGCGCGATGGATGAGGACAAAATATGGAATCAGTCAGCTTGAGCCAGGGTGTCATAAACGGCGCATTGTCGGACGACGGATCGGTTGTCTCCTATCTTGGTGTCCGCTTCGCTGCTCCGCCTGTAGGTGACTTGCGCTGGCGGCCGCCGAGCCCGTTGCAGCCGGGTGGGGCATCGGTCGATGCGACCCATACCGGGCCGATTTGTCCCCAATATCCTTTGCCAGCCAACAGCGTCTTGCCGCTGGGTGAAGAAGTTGAGGGTGAGGACTGTCTTTTCCTGAATATCTGGGCGCCTGCCGAACAGACTGGCGAGCGCCTTCCCGTCATAATGTGGTTGCATCTCGGCGCGTTCCAGATCGGTTCGGGGTCCGCTCCCATTTACGACGGAAGCAATTGGGCGAAAGCCGGTGTCGTCTTCGTCGCGCCCAATTATCGCCTCAACAAGTTCGGCTTTCTTGCGCACCCCGCACTCAGCGCTGAACAAGGCGGCCGGTCCGGCAATTATGGCCTGCTGGATCAAATTGCGGCACTGGAGTGGATCCGCGATAATATTGCGAATTTCGGTGGAGATCCGGAGTGCGTGACGATCGCGGGTATTTCTGCCGGAGCGTCGAGCGTCAGCCTGCTGATGGCGTCGCCTCTTGCGCAAGGATTGTTTCACAGGGCGATCTGCGAAAGCGGGGGCAGTTTTGGCCCGGTGGCTGAACGCACCTCCTGCGGGGATGCATGGCAGCATTTGCGTGGCGCGGAGGCGTCCGGACAAAAATGGGCCGATTCCCTTGGTTTGAAAGATGCTGCATCGCTCAGGGCGTTGAGCGCCGAGGAGATCAAGGCCGCGAGCGAGACCGACTGGACGGATAATGACGGGGTGTTCGACGCGGCCCAGCCGATCGTCGACGGCGCGGTGCTGGAGGCGGGTTCTCGCGAGATCTTCGACGCAGGGCGGCAGGCGCCAGTTCCGCTGCTGGTCGGTTCCGCGGCGAATGAGGATTTGTTGGTTCCGTTCAGTCCCTCGTTGGAAGCCTATGAAAGCGATGGCGCGCGCATTTATGGCGATCATGCGGCGGAGTTTAAAAAGGTTTATCCGGCTTCGAGCGATGCGGAGGCCATAGCGTCCTCGATGAAGGCGAACGCCCATCGCCTTTTCACATGGCAAAACTGGACAATGGCGAAGCTCCACGCCGCAGCCGGATACGACACTTACTATTACCGGTTCCAGATGGAGCCGCCCGTGCCGGAGAATATGCATCCAGAGCAAGCGCTGCCGAGACCGATTGGCGCGTTTCATGGTGCCTCGATGTTTTATACCTTCCAGAATTTCGACAAGCGGAACTGGCCTTGGCGCGAGGAGGATGCCGCTCTTTCGCAGGCGATGGTTGAGGCGTGGGTATCCTTTGCCCGGAACGGAAAGCCGTCCTCGGCGAAATTACCGGCATGGCCGCGTTTTGATCAGAACGCGCCGCGTGTCATGCAGTTGGATGCGCGCCCGGCACTCGGAGTAGTGCCCGATCAGCCCTATCTGGACTTCTGGGATGCATTTAATGCGGCTCGTAGCAAAGAGCTGCTGCCAGAGATCAAATAAGCTTGGACCCCATCAGCCATATGAGGAGTGGCACGGTGCGTGACTTCGACATATTCCATTATGCCTGAAATTGGGTGCCGAATTTAGAGTTTGAAAAGCGACGTCAGAGAAAAATGCGGCTTGTCATCGGCAGTGCGATATGTAAAATGCATTTCATATAGCGCATAGATGTCGCTGGCCTGGTGTCCCGGAATTTATCGAACGCCATAGGGCGTAGGGGTTGCGAGATGATCGGGGCGTGAGCTGCATCGGCGAACCGGCTTATATAGGAGTAGCGCATGAAAGACGTTTCCAGGGAAATTCACCTCAATGCATTCTACATGGCTTCGCCTACCCAATCATGGGCTGGGCTGTGGCCGCATCCGAAATCGAACGGAACGAATTATAACAAGCTGGATTTCTGGGTAGAGCTTGCGAAGCAGGCTGAAAAAGGATTGCTCGATTGCATTTTTATGGCCGACGCGCTGGGCGTGCCGGACATCTATGGCGGCGGCCCCGATGCGGCCATCCGAAGCGGCGCGCATTTTCCGGCCAATGATCCCATGATGGTGATCCCGGTCATGGCGTCGGTGACCAAGCATATTACTTTCGGTGTCACGGGCAACACATCCTATGAACGGCCCTATCTCCTGGCGCGTCGTCTTTCCACGCTGGATCAGCTCACGGAAGGGCGGCTGGCGTGGAACATCGTGACCGGTGCGTTCCCCTCAACCGCAAAGGCGCTCGGACTTGAGATGGCGGCGCATGACGACCGCTATGACGTGGCCGATGAATTCATGGACCTCGTCTACAAATTGTGGGAGTCCAGCTGGGAGGAAGGGGCGGCGCTCCGCGACCGCGAGAATGGTATCTTCGCTGATCCTTCGAAGGTTCATGCCATACATCACCATTCCAAAAACTATTCCTGTGACGGCATACATTTGTGCGAGCCTTCGCCGCAGCGGACTCCGCTTCTGTTTTCCGCCGGTGCTTCGTCGCGCGGCATTGCCTTTGCAGGCAAGCACGCGGAATGCAGCTTCATGTCCACCAACAGTATCCCGTTTGCGAAGAAGACCACCCAGCGCTTTCGTCAGGCGGCGGTGGATGCCGGACGCAGTCCGGACAAGATCAAGGTTTTCAATGCGACGACGATCGTCGTGGCAGAAACCGAGAGCGAGGCCTGGGATCGTGTCCGCGAATATCGGCGCTATATCAGCGAAGAAGGAAATCTCGCGATATTCTCGGCCTGGCTTGGCGAGGATCTGTCGAAATATGACCCCGACGGACCGATTGATGTCATTCCGAACAATGCGGTGCAGTCAACGGCAGAGTCGATGCGTGCGACGGGCGATATGGGCAAGATTACTCTGCGGGATCTCGCGCAATTCGCCAATGTCGGCGGCAGGGAAGCCTTCATTGTCGGATCGCCCGAGCAGGTGTGCGATACGCTCCTGCAGTGGCGCGACGAGGGCGACATGGACGGCTTCAATCTCGTGCGCACTGTCGAACCCAGCAATCTGCAGAATGTCGTTGATCTGGTTATCCCGCGCCTTCAGGACATGGGAGCATACAAGACGGCTTATTCCGAAGGCACGATGCGCGAACAACTCTATCCCGATGTCGGCCCTCATCTGCCCAGCGAGCATTACGGGTCGCGTTTCCGCAAGGTGATGGAAAACGCCTGACAACAGGTGCCGGGTCTTAACCGCCATTTCGTCCGGGTAGATTTATCCGGATGAAATGGGGCAGGATATGCCTTCTGCGACCGTGAGCGTATATCTGGAGCGTGTCCGAGTAAGTTATGAACGACCGGGCGGCAATGCGTCAGTAACGCGCTTCAGGGCTGCTGCGCGTGCTACTTCGAGCGTTCCCTTATAATCTGAGGCAAACAGTAAAAACGGTTCCAGCAAAAGGAAGCCGGCCATTTGCGACACGAGGATAGCCGCTTCCAGCTGGGCGTCTTTGCCATGGGTCGGTGAAAGCGCCTCGACCAGCAGGGCTACCATGCCCTTCTTGCTAAGATATTCCTCAGGATGTTGGCCTTCCAGCAGGATATACGCAATCACTCTTAGAAAAGCTGGATTATTGGCCATGACATCGAACATCGAATCGACGACCCTGCGAGGCTCGGATGCTTCCCCTGCCGCCTCGCGGAACGTCGCTATGTGCATACGGAGCACTTCCCGGATCAGTTCGTCTTTCGAGCCGAAATATCGGTGAACCAGGGTTGGCATCAAACCGGCGGCCGCTGCGATATCGCGTACTGAGACCGCGGCTGGGCCCTTTTTCCCGATCAATTGATCGGCCGCAGCTATAAGCGCTGCTTTAATTTCTGTCGCACCGCTCGGCTTTGACTTTTTACCGTTCTTTTTTGTTTGCGATGCTTTTACCATCAGGTTCCACCATAATTGTTGCCCCACATAATCATGCAAGTGCGGCGGATGGATACACATAAAGGACCAAAAGAAAAAGGCGGGGCCGGCCACTGAAATTCCATGCCGCCAACGCCGGAGCATGGAGGGGACGCCGGACTCTGCGGATGGTGAGCGTAAGGCTCCGTGAAGTCTTTTGACTTCCCTGCTGCCTCACGCGCACTTTCCGATTTCAGGCGGCTTTTATGCACGCTTTGGCGTTTGGCCACCAATACCGATTTCACGCGGCGGATCGATCAGCGTCTCGCCACCATCGTCGCGAACGACCAGAAAGTCACCATACATGCAACCCACATCAGGTTTCCAACGCGGATCGAAGATGTCGATGTTGATGCCGATGGCCATGCCATTGCGCAGCTCGAAATCGCCATGTTCCATGCCATTGCCGGTAACGAAGGCATAGCCTTCCTTGTAAACGACGGCGGGGAATTCCGGCGAGCCGATGCCCTTGGCATGGAAACCCAGCTCCACCCAATCCATTTTGGCGTCGTCGGCAGGCTTGCGGATCGCGGTCCACGCTTCGCGTAATGTGGTCCCGGTACGCATGACCTTGCGCGCGACGTCCAGCGTCTCGACGCAGACATCCCATATATCGAGCAGTTGCTGTGGCGGCTTGTCGCCTACATAGACCGTATATTCGGCGTGGGTATTATATCCGCCATAGCGGGTATGGAATTCAGCGATTACGAGATCGCCTTCGGCGAGGGGCCGCATCGTCGGGGCGCGTGGAACGTCCTGTCCGTGGAGCAGGCTCCACAGCTCATTTTTAGGATGTTCTACCGGTCCCGCACCGAACAGATAGAAGATGTTTGGGTCAGCTCCACTTGCGATCTGATGGCGCAACATGTTGGCATATACTTCGGACTCGCGGGCACCCGGTACGCTTGATTGGGCCATGACGTCGATCGTCTCCCGGTGAATCCTTCCGGCATGACGTTGCATATCAAGTTCGGCTTCACTCTTGACCATGCGCATGTCTTCGAACACCCAGCCGAACTCGATGAACTGGGCGTCGGGCAGCATGCGCTTGACCAGTTGCACGTCGTCGTGAAGCAATGTGGTCGTTGTCTGCACAACGTTGCTGAAGCCGACAAGACCTACACGTCCACGATCCAGGCCCATGTCCTTCACTGTCGCACAGATATTCGCGATGCCCTGCATGCCGCGAATATCCTTGACCCAGTCCGACACGGAAAGGCCCATGTTGAAAGGACGGTTCATGTGCGGGATGTCGGCCCAAAGAATCGGCTCGCCCCTGCGCGGAAAGATCATGTGAGATGTGATCTTGGAAAATGTTCCGCTCAGATAACGGATATTGGCATAGCCCATGTCCCAATAGATGTCGTTACCAAGGAGGATGAGTACATCGACTTTCGCTGCCGTCATGCGCTTGCGCAATTCCGACCAGCGGCGATCTCGCTCGCTTATGGGAATGCGAGGCACATAATCCAGCAGCGCCTTGTTGGGTTGAGCGTCTTCTGGAACGAGGTGTTCCGGAAAGTCGGGCATCAGGTTCAGCGCCTCGACCGCCGGGCCAATTTTGAATGTCGGTTTTGCGATGTCCCGCATAATATTCCCATCTCCTAATAATTTGGAGTGATCGCGATCTTGAAACGATCGTGATCCACCTTCGAGCATAGGTCGCTTCCCGCCTTCGACAGGGCGGGATCCGCTATTCTCGTTGATATGAAGCTGGCTGGATGAAGCCCACCCATCAGCCTTGACAGATATGTGGTCGTTTGACTACATTATGTCAAGGCAATGATTTTTGTTGGCGACAATGTAGAATCTCAAGCGCGGCGTCATGATCGCGCAGATTCTCCTTAGAGGCTGCATCGTTGGCGCATGTCGATGATACGGACTCAGCGCACAGAAGAGACAAGGGAGATGGAATGTCGGATGCTGCCGCTGACCATGAAGCGACAAGGGCGCTATTTCAGGGTCAATTAATCTTTCGCGGTGACGTTGGCTATGAGGAGGCGCGTGTCGGCGGAATCTGGCACTCGCGCCATCCTGACCGTTATCCTGCGGCTATCCTTCAGGTAAAATCAGAAAATGACATTATAGAAGGTGTCCGTTTGGCCAAGGCTCGGGGGTGGCAAGTTGCGGTCCGCGCGGGCGGGCACAGCTTCCCCGCATGGAGCTTGCGCGACGATGGTTTGATGATCGACCTCGTCGGCTTCAGGGAAATGGACTACGATCCTGAAACGCATATCGCGACAGTCACCGCCGCCGTGCATGGGGGAGGGGAGCTGAGTCCCTTTCTTCGCGAGCATGGCCGGTTTTTTCAGACAGGCAATTGTCCGTCCGTGGCAATCGGAGGCTTTCTTCTGAATGGAGGCATTGGCTGGAATTTTCGCGGGTGGGGATATTCCTGTGAACAGATAGTCGCGATCGACGTCGTTACGGCCGATGGAGAACTTGTCCGGGCCGACGAACACCAGAATGCCGATCTTTACTGGGCCGCCCGTGGCGCCGGACCGGGATATTTCGGCGTCATCACGCGCTTTCATCTGAAGACACGCCCGGTTCCCAAAGCCTTGATGGCCACGTTTCAGGCATATCCCATAGAGTCCTTCGGCAAGATACTGCCCTGGCTTTTTGAAACGCAAAAAAGCATATCCCCCCTCGTTCATCTGGTTGCAGGTTCCATGGTGCCTCCATTTCCGGTCCCCGGAGCGGAGGGTCAGCTTATATTCTATGTTTGGGGAGCGGCTTTTTGTGACAGTGAGGAGGAAGCGCTGGCAGCTCTTTCTCCGCTGAAGGACTGTCCGTTCATCTCCGATGCGCTCCTTGTCGATGAGCCCCGGCCCACAACCATTCAGGAGCAGCTGGATCTGGGGGACGGAATTCATCCGCAAGGGCTAAGATATCGGGTGGATTCCACTTGGATCAAAGGCCGTCATTTCGATGTTGTCGAGGCCAGCCGGATGTTGCTGGCTGGTCGTCCCGTTAATGAATTGGGGCATACTTTCTTCGTTTTCGCGCTTCCCCGCGAGGCCCCGGATATGGCCATGTCCCTCTATGGCGAATGTATGATCGGCGCATATGTCATTTATGAAAATGCGGAGGATGACGACAAATATCATGGCTGGCTTCAGCAAGCCATGCAGCCGCTGCAGCCATATACGATTGGTCAATATTGGGGCGACTCGGACCAGACCTTCCGCGAAGTGAAATGCCTCACGGACGAAGCTTTTGGTCGTCTCGAAGATATACGCAAGGTTCGCGATCCCGATGGAGTTTTTGCAGGATATCTCGCGAAATCGACTGGCTACAGAAATATCAATCAGTGGGAAAAGCGGTGATGTGTTGCTGGAGAATCCAGCAACAGGAAGCAAAGTGGCGGACATGTGAACTGTCGAACAGTTTTGGAGGTCGTGCACATTGACTGAATTATCATATATGTCGAAATTAAATCATTAAAGTTAGATTGTGGCGGTTCCACGATGTCCGGTTTTGCGACATTTGAAATGATAGAGCTGTCAGGCGAATTGTCGCCAGTCTCGCCCTGATACATCGGTATCGGGCCATAATTCGTGTAAAATGGCGGGAGACTCAGGGAAGTCCTCCGGTCTTTATGTCGTGCATTCTTGCCCGCTTTCCGTGTGTGACATTTTCGTCGCAAAGCTGAAATTATCTGAATTTTTCGACTTACAAGTCTCTTGACTTTACACATATGACAGACGACAATCGATTGCGCATAGAGAAATGCATTGGATTCTGGCTGGTGATGGTCGGCAATACCATAGTGCATCGGAGCGGCAGAGAAGTGAGAGGAAGAGATGAAAGGCGCGTGTGCCCCCATACCTATGAACAGGGCCCGACCGTCAGCTTGGGATGAGAAGCTCATAATCGCCATCGATCAGGCGAATGCAGTATTTCACTCCCTCCTGATCTCGGCCGGGAACACGCCGTTTCACGCCAAAAATTGATTCGCAGCGCAGACCAAGTGTGCGCTGTCTCTTGGTTGTTAGATTTCTGGATGCTGGAAGATTCCGCATCAAGTTAGGGGAGGAAGTATGAAAATTACACGTTTAAAACTAGTGGGTTCATCGACCGCGCTTATTGTCGGTCTGATGGCCGGAACCGCGGTGGCGCAGGACGCCCCGCAAGGCGCATCTGACAATGCCGTTGGTGAAATCATCGTCACCGCGCAAAAGCGCGCGCAGTCGATCCAGGACGTCGGTATGACGATTAATGTCGCCGACGCCGAAGTTCTGGCTCGCCAGGGTGTTGTTAACGTGGGGGACCTCACCAAGGTCGTGTCCGGGTTCAGTGCGCAGGTGAATGGTGACGGAACGCCGATCTTCTCGATCCGCGGGGTTAACTTCAATGCGCAGAATTTGGCTGTTTCTCCTACGATTGCGATCTCGTTAGACGAAGCGCCGCTCCCTTATGCGGTGATGGCGCAGGGCGCCATTCTTGACCTGGAGCGCGTCGAGGTTTTGAAGGGTCCGCAGGGCACCCTTTATGGACAGAACGCGACGGGCGGCACCGTCAACCTGATCGCGGCGAAGCCGACCGATTACCTCAGCTATGGTGGCAAGTTGAGCTATGGTCGTTTTGAAACGCTGGATGTTGAGGGTTTTGTAAGCGGTCCGCTGTCCGACACCCTCCAGGCGCGCTTGGCCTTCGGTGCGACCAGTTCCGGTCCGTGGCAATACAGCACTTCTCGGCCGGATGACGAAACAGGCAGACAGAGCAAGTTCACCGGACGAATGCTGCTCGATTGGGAGCCGACAGATAAGTTCCATCTTTCGCTCAATCTCAATGGCTGGGTAGACAAGTCCGAGACACTTCAGCCGCAGGTGGTGAACTACAGACCCGCCAATCCCGCGGGCACGGCCTGTGAAATCACGCCCGGCTGCGGCTTTCCCGCCAATGGACCCAATCCTTTCGTCAATATTGGCAAAGCCCGCGAGGCGGACTGGTGGCCGGAATTTCCTACGGGGCGTAACAATAACTTCTATCAGGCTTCAGTTCGGGCCGACTATGATCTCACCCCTGATCTTCAGCTGACCTCGCTTTCGACCTACAGCCGTGTCAAGATCGACTCTTTCTTCAGCGGCTCGGGCTATCCTATCCCGGTGCAGGATCAGAACTTCACGGGACGCATCAAGGCCTTCAACCAGGAAGTGCGTCTGTCGGGGCAAGTTCCGAATTCCGGAATCCACTTCATCGTGGGCGCAAGCTATGCCTATGACAAATCGAACCAGGTCGACCATTGGTTCGACACGTTGAACTCCGCAACGGCACCAGCCTTCACCCTGTTCGACAATATAACCAATCAGAAGGGCAGAAGTTACGCCGCTTTCGCCAGCATAGACTGGGACATCACGGATCGGCTGTCGCTTTCCGCAGGCATTCGCTACACCGATTCAAAGCGCACCGCGACCAGCTGTACGCATGACGTCGATGGTGCAGCGGCAGCCACTTTCAACTTCTTGATTGACGGTTATCGCACGGGAGCTCTCAACCCGGCCACCGCGCTCACGCCTGCTGAGTTGGCAGCTTTCCCATTCACTCCCATCGGCCAAGGCGAATGCTTTACCATCGGCCCGAGAGAGAATGGTTATCTGCCCTATAAGGACCCGGTAACCCTGCACGAAAACAACGTGCCGTGGCGCTTGAACCTGAACTACAAGTTCAGCCGTGATCTGACGGTCTACGCCACGGTCAGTCGCGGTTTCAAGGATGGTGTGTTCCCTGCCAAAACCGCGGCATCCTATGTCACCTATACGCCTGTGCGACAGGAGCAGCTGACGGCTTATGAAGCGGGTTTCAAATCGCAATTGTTCGACCGTTCGCTGTCGCTCAATGCTGCTGTCTTCTATTATGATTACAAGGACAAGCAGTTGGTTCCCAGCTTCGACGATCCGGTCTTCCGTCTCGTTTCCGCGACGGCGAACATTCCGAAGTCGAAGGTCACCGGGGTTGATATGGACGTGACATGGCGTCCTCTCGAAGTGTTGACGCTCAAGTCCAACCTGACTTACGCAGACAGCAAAGTCGTAAGCAGCTTTCCGGACTATCTTAATACGCCTATCCTGACAGGTGGTGGTGCGCTGCCGCTCGTCGATGACAAGGGTAATTCGTTCAACCTCTCGCCAAAATGGACCTCGGTCAGCGATGCAGAGCTTCGTCTGCCGATTTCCTCGAGTGCGGAAACCTACTTCGGAGCGACGGTCACATACAATAGCGTGACTTGGTCGGACCTGGCGCACAGCCCCTCGGTTCGGGTGGATCCCTTCACCTTGCTCGATCTGCGTGCCGGTGTGTCGTTCGACAGTGGGCTCGATGTCATGGTGTGGGGCAAGAACGTCACCAATAAATATTATTGGGGCCTCGGCTATGGACAGGGCGATTCAACTGTTCGCTATGCCTATATGCCCGTCACTTACGGCTTTACGGTGCGGTTCCGGCACTAAGCCGCATATTTAAACCATTGCAGCCGGGCCATCCTGAAAGGTGGCCCGGCACTGCGTCTCACATTGCCGGGTTCTATCGGATAAGGAATTTCGCATGATTAAAGTGGTCAGCTTGTTCAAAAGAAAGATAGGAACAACGCCTGAGCAATTTCGTAACTACTACGAAAACAATCATGTGAAAATTTTCAAGGATCTGCATATTATTCCGGGGTATGAGCGTTATGTTCGGCGCTACCTCACCCCAATCACTCCTTTGGCGGAAGACCGGGCACCATTTGACGTGATAATGGAGAACTGGTTCACTCCCGAGGTCTATGAGAGGTTTTTTGTAAACCCGCAGCCTCTCGATGATGAATTTCTCAAGATCGTTGCCGCAGACGAAGAGAATATTTTCGACCGCAGCCAGATGTTCGTTCATAATGTTGAAGACCATGACTCCGACATTCCCGGGGCTTCTCCCAAATGGGAAGATGCAATCAACGACGGGAAAATCAGAAGGGTCGCCGTCCTTTTGCAAAAAAAGGACGGAATGAGCGCTGAAGAATTCAAGGACTATTACGAGAATGAGCACGTCAAGCTGGTAGAGAAATATCTGCCTGAACAAGGTTTGATACGCTATTCCCGTCGTTATCTCACGCCCATGATCGATATTATATCAGGCAAGACTCCTGAATCGGGCATCGATGCGATTACCGAATTATGGTTCAGCAGCGACGAGCTCTACGAGAAATATGTGACGACAGGCACCTGTATGGCTCCGGAAGCGGACAAGGTGCTGGCTGACGACAGCAAAAACTTTCTGAACATATCCAGGGCAGTGGCTTATATCATAGAAGAGCGCGATACGCTGCTTCCTAACAGTACGTTGAAGAGCACTCTCTCTCTCGCCTGAGTTCGCTGCTTTACGGCACCATGGGGATTTCGTGGTCCTCATGTCTTTTCCTCGTTGGTAGCCGGGTGAGGTTATAGTTCGCAATTTCCCGGGAATAGCCACTTTGCCGATGACGTGCATGGGGGCGGCTCATGATCGTTTTGAGCGGGAAGTAGGGGAACAGGTTCCATATCCGAGCCCCTCCCTGTCAATCATATTTCATTCCTTCTGACATGGATGTTTCATATTGCCTTATGCCCGTCGCGCTTGAGGGGCTGGCGTCAGTTGTGGTTCGCATAAGTGCGGACGGCGGCAACCCACTTGCGCACCAGAGAGCGTTCCGACATTATAGACGGATATGGGACATGGAGAGCATCGCCCAAAGGCACAGAAGGATGAAGTGTGGCAAGAAAGAAAGCCGAAGCAGTCAAGCAGCTTGAAGATGTGAATACTATGCCGGCTGATGAGGACAGTGGCCGCCCGGACCGTCATCGCAGCACCCTGGTTCGCAGGGCGATGCTGAATGCTGCGGCAGGACTCTTTGCGGAGCGCGGATTTGGCGGGACCAACCTGCGCGATGTGGCCGATGTGCTGGGGATGAGCAGGCCGGGCCTTTATTATCATTTCCCCAGCAAAGAGAAAATTCTCGAAGCGTTGATCGAAGAAGTCACCTTTTCCTTTGCCGCTCAACTGGAATCGATGAGCTTCAAACCGGATCAGGACCCGGAGGAGGCTCTTCGCAACGTTGTCCTGATTTCCGCGCGATGGGTGTTGGAAAACCCCGTGCTGTTCCGCGTGTTGATCCGTTCCGAGGCGGAGATACCAGAAGACCTCAAGCGCCAACATGATGCCTCCAAGAAGGCCATTCTCGAACATTTCACAGCGGTTATCGAGCAAGGCATTGCGATCGGAAAATTTCGCCCTGTCGATCCGCATGTCGCGTCCCTTACCATCGCCGGCATGTGCAACTGGACGTCCTGGTGGTTCAAACCAGCCGGGCGCCTGCACGTGGATGAGGTCGCCTCGATGATTGCTGAAATGGCGGTGCGCTCGTTGCTGAGGCCGGATGCGCACCGGACACGTAGTGATCGCGTGTCAGATGTATTGCGCATATTAAAGGAAGACGTTGCGCATCTGGATCATCTTCTGAAGGACTGAACTTGCCGACCTTTGCAGGATGGCGCGGATCACCGCACCATCCTGCCCAGCCGAGATCAGGCAATAGCGCCGATCAGCTCTTCGCTCTTGGCCCAAAGCTGTCTGGCCTTGCCTGCATCAAGCGAATAGGACTGCACACCGTCGGCGAATGGGTTCGGCGTATCATCGACAGCAGCAACGGCGCAGTCTTCAAGATAACGTCCGCCGATTTCGTCCTTGTTGGCAACCACTGCCGCCCAAACCGAGGTTGCCGCCGCCTGCGGGATTTCCTTCAGTTCGGAAGGCGGAAGCCCCGCAGCGGCGCGCGCATTGCCGACGGTTTCGAACAGCCCTTGCAATTGCTCTTGAGAAAAGTGGCGCGGCAGATCCGTAAAGCTGTTGCCTGGCATCACTGCGGCGGCGCGGATGCCGCGCCCGCTGAGCCGTCGGTCAAGCTCAACCGCGAATAGATTGGTCGCCGTCTTGGAGCGACCATAGGCGACAAACGGATCATATTCTTGATTTTCGAAATTCGGGTCGTCCAGATCTACATCAGCAACCCGGTGGGCCTGCGACGAAAGCAGGATGATGCGCCCATTATCGGCCAACAGAGAGTCGATCCGGTTGATCAGGGCGAAATGGCCCAGATAGTTGCTCGCAAACTGCAGCTCGAAGCCGTCCTCGGTTCGTGCGAATGGAGGTGCCATGACACCGGCATTGGCAATGACCACATCGAAGGAACGGCCGTCCGCAAGCAGCTGATCGGCAGCCGCCCTGACGCTGGCAAGCGATGCCAGGTCCAGTTTGACCAGTTCGAAACTCCCGCCACTGGCGGCCGCTGCATTGCGTATCGGCGCGGTAGAAGATTCGGCTTTTGTCAGATCACGCACTGTACCGACCACTGCGGCACCACGGGTCGCGAGTGCGCGCGCCGTTTCAAGGCCGATGCCCGACGAAACGCCAGTGACGAGTATGCGTTTTCCGTTCAGGTCTACGCCGGAAAGCACTTCGTCTGCAGTCGACTTTGCGCCAAAAATGTCGCTCATAATTTGTCCTTTAAAAAGATCGGTGAGAGAGGCGAGGGAAGAGGGAGGGGCTGAGAGATTATTCAGCCCAACTCCCCCAATATGTCGTCAGATCTGTACGCCGCCCGCCACGTCGAGAATGCCGCCGGTAATATAGCCGGCATTTGGTCCAGCCAGGAAACAGACAGCCGCCGCGACCTCGTCGACATTCGCGACCCGGCGGATTGCGTGAAGGTCCATAACCGCGTCCGGCAGATTGTTAGCCACTTCGGCGGCCATATCAGTCGGCATGATTCCCGGCTGCACGACGTTCACGGTGATGTTGCGCGGACCAAGCTCGCGTCCGATCGCTTTGGCATAGCCGGCGATAGCTGCCTTGGTCCCCGTATAATCCGCTGCGCCGGGGAACGGAGTACGGCTGGCAATTGCCGAGCCTATGAAGACGATGCGTCCGCCTTCTGAAATCTTCCTGGAAGCGGCACGCGTTACCGCGACCGTGCCGAGAACATTGACGTGCCACTGGTGGTTGAGCGCGTCGGTCTTGAGTTCGGGGTCATCGATCATCTGACCCTGCACGGCGATGGCGGCATTGTTCACTAATATGTCGAGCTTGCCGAAATGGGCAATCACGGCATCGATCAGCGGTGCTGCGGCATCCAGATCGGCCTGATCGCTCTTGATCGCCAGAGCGCGGACGCCCTTTGCCTTGAGCTTCCCGACAACGGCCTCGGCCTTTTCGGGAGAGGATACATAGGTGATTGCCACATCTGCACCCTGTTCGGCCATAGCTTCCGCCGTGGCGGCTCCCAGACCGCGCGATCCGCCCGTGATGAGGGCAACCTTTCCTTCCAATGGCTTCTGCATAAGAACCTTTCTTCTATATCGTATTGCGCGTCCCTGCCCTCAGGACTGAGATTTCACTGGGCTAACAGGTGATGGTCACGCCTGAACGAGGCGCTTCGCATTGGCGAGGTTGGCTTCCAGCTGGGCACGGGTTTGGTGCTCATGGGCAAACCAGGCAGGCTGGCCGGGACCGCTGCGCCAGGATTCGCTGAGCGGACTGTTGTCGACGGTGTCGAAGCCGAACTGGTCATACAGGCGCGTCACCAGTTCCACGGCTTCGGGATAATCGCTGGAAACCGACAGTGCATGGCGGTTGAGGGTGCCCGCTGGGCTGGCGGACACGAAGAGACGAGGGGCCTGAATATGCGTAAACGCCTTTGCCACCTTCGATGTAGGCAGCTGTTTCTGGCGCAATTCATGGACTGTCACCTCTCCCGAATCGATCATGGGGTAGTTTCCGTCGCGCCATGCCATGTAATTGTTCGTGTCGATCACGATTTTACCGGCAAGCTGCTCGGTCGGCATATTATTGACCAGTTTGAGCGGGACAGCAATCACCACGAAGTCACCCGCTTCAGCGGCATCGGCGGCGGTTGCGGCGCGTGCGGACGGGCCAAGCTCGGCGACCAGTTCACGCAGGGTTTCTGGACCCCGCGAGTTGGCGATGACGACCTTATAGCCAGCTGTAATGGCCGCGCGGGCGATCTGGCTACCGACTTCGCCGGCCCCAATAATGCCGATCGTTGTCATGATGGCTCAACCCAGCCGGGAAGTGTGCCGACGGTGCCGGTGGCGATCTTCTCGAATGGCAAAAAAGCGCCTTCGGCAGCCGTTTTCGGCATAGCCCGTTGGACGCCTTTGGCGGGGAGAACGTCCCCAGATGAACCTGTCATAACTGATCCCCAAACATCTATTTGGTCGCAGCCCCACAGCTACGCTCTATATCGTACAAGTGCGAAATGTCGTACAAGTGCGAAAATTTTCCAACACATGAGTCGGCAAGCGATTCAAGGCCGCTGATCCATAATGACCGTTATGAAATATGGACATCAGGTGTCAAGCGGATTATTACCGGTCATTATGGAATGGGCCAGGACTTTCTAATGGGGCGACCGCGCGAATTCGATGTCGACCAGGCGCTGGATGCTGCGCTCTGCGTGTTCTGGCGCAAAGGCTATGAAGGTGCGTCCTACACCGATCTCACGCATGCGACGGGCGTCGAACGACCAGCGCTATATGCGGCATTCGGCAACAAAGAGGCGCTGTTTCGCAGGGCGCTCGAACGCTATTACGAACATTATATGGATTTCATTCCGGCTGCGTTGAATCAGCCGACCTCACGAGAGGTTGCCGCATATATCCTCCGCGGGGCGGCGGATCTCAATACCCGCTATCCTGATCATACAGGCTGCCTTGGGATTAATGGTGCGCTCGCATGCTCAGATGACGCCGAACCCATCAGGCGCGCGCTGATTGAGGCGCGTGCGTCGGCTGAAGGGTTGCTCATTGAGCGTTTCGAGCGCGCGAAGCAGGAAGGCGATCTCCCTCCCTCCACCAATTGTGCCGGTTTGGCGGCGTTCGTGACAGCGGTTTTGCATGGCATGGCGGTGCAGGCCAAAGCGGATGTCGATCGCGAGGTATTGAACGCGGTTGTCGAGCAGGCGCTATCTACATGGCCTTCCAATGAGAGAGCCTTGGCCAATCGGTCCTGAGCCGCAGGCCGGTTGAATGACCTCATCTTTGGATCGATCCCGAGCGTCGCAAAAGGCAATAATCGGGCCCATCCGAATGATATCGCCCCGGAACCGTCCCGGTCTGCCACCGAAAGAAGTTGACTCTTATGTTCGTTTATATCCATATATGTCAGTCAAAGGGTGGCCCGCCGATCCGATCGCGGTTTCTGGCGTCTGCCTGGAGTCTAAATAGCACAAGCTAGAGAGCCTTTGTGGACTGGTTCATGTGAACAACAGGGTCCGCAACAGGTAGGATGCGGAGGAAGCAAAGTGATTGACGTTTATGTCATGGGTAGCCCCAATGTTCTGAAAATTATTATGGCTCTTGAGGAGCTGGGTCTCGATTATAAATACCACTTTGTCGACATTGTTGCGGGTGACCAGTACAAGCCCGAATTTGTGGCGCTCAACCCCATGAGCAAAGTTCCGGTAATCGTCGATCATGACAGCTTTAACGGGGAGCGTTATACGGTCTTCGAATCCGGCGCGATCCTGCTTTATCTCGCGGAAAAGGCCGGAGGCCTCATCCCGTCGGATCCGCGTGAGAGAATGGATGTCATGCAATGGCTCGTCCTGCAAATCGCGAACGTCGGGCCGATGCTTGGTCAGCTCAATCACTACCAGCGCTTTGCCCCTCCGGGTAATGAATATTCCTTCAGCCGGTACAAGACGCTGTCGGGTCGCGTTTACGATACGTTGGACAAACGTTTGGGTGTGTCCACCTATCTTGCGGGCGAGGAATATACCATCGCGGACATCGCGACATATTCCTGGGCGGCGCTCTACCATGAAATTCACGGCATGAACTGGGACGATCATCCGCATCTTCGTCGCTGGTGCGATCTCATTTCTGCGCGTCCGGCCGTTGCAAAGGCGCTGGAGGTCTATGCCGACATAAATGCGAAGGATCCTGCGCAGCGTCCGGATATTTCGCCGGAAGGCGTGGACCGTCTCTTTGGGCGAGGTGCGTTCGCCAGAGCCTGATGCATTGCCAACTTGCGTCCACGCATGTTGGTTATGAGCGTTCGACCAGGGCTCAGTTTTCCGCGCGTTGCTGAGCTGTGGTGCATGGTATTATATAAGGGGGAGGCGAGCACGAGCGCTTTCTCTCATGGCGCAACGATAATTTTCGTTGAAAACGCAAAACCACAGTGTCAATTTATAGACATAAGTGTAAAACAGTGACGATAGTGACGCTCATCGGGTAAAGTGCCGCAAAGGGCCTCTGCAAAGCATGTCCTCAAGGCTGGTGAGCGTGTGGCCGTAAAGCCGGACGATGAGGTCGCAACGGACGGACGTATTGATGCAGCCGGATCGGGCAAGGTTATGGCAATATATCCGAAGGCGGGATCATGTTCGCCGACGGGAGAGGTGAAAGGCTCAAATGAACGATTTTCCAGACAAGGTAGCGCTGGTTACCGGCGGTGGGGGAGGCATCGGCACGGCGATTTGTACGCGGCTGGCGGCCGGCGGAGCAAAGGTCGCCGTAATTGACCGTGATCTGACCAGTGCCGAAAAAGTGGCGGGGCAGCTGGTAGGGCAGGGATTGCAAGCGGCAGCTTTTCAGCTGGACGTGACCAATTCTGCGGCAGTCAACAAGGTGGTGGCTGATGTCGAGTCGCAGCTGGGCCCGATTGATATTCTCGTTAACAATGCAGGTGTTTCGCAGTTCAAGGCGCTGCTGGAAATGACCGACGAAGATTGGGATCGTGTTCTGGCGATCAATCTGAAGGGTACATTTCTCATGTGCCGTGCCGTGCTCGGCGGGATGAAGGGCCGGGGCGAGGGCAGGATCGTCAACATCGGCTCGCTCTTGTCGAAGATCGGGAATGAGAATTTCTCCCATTATGCAGCTTCCAAATTCGGCGTGCTTGGCTTCACACAGAGCATTGCCGCCGAATTCGCCCCTTCGAACATTACCGCAAACTGCGTTATCCCCGGCCTGGTTTGGACTCCGATGTGGAGCGGCCCGGGGGGTATGGCAGAGACGTTCTTCTCCTCTCAGGAGGATGCGAAGGATTTCCACAAATCATATACTCCGCTTGGCCGGGGTCAGACTCCGGAGGATGTCGCCGAAATGGTCGCTTTCCTCGCCTCGGAAAAGGGGCGCAACATGACCGGGGGATCCTATCACGTCGATGGTGGCGCAGCTCCGCGATAAAGGAAAAGGTGATGCTGGCTGGGGCATGGGGTGCCGACAAATTTTGATTGCAGCGATCAGGCGTATTTGAGGAGATTGACGATGAATACCCAAGTAGAGACCAAGGGTGCGCCGGTGGATGTGACACTGGCTCCGGTTCAGAACTGGATCAACGGCAAATGGAATGGCGGAGGAACGATCGGGGAATCGACCAGCCCGTCGACCGGCAAGGTGCTGGGAACCTATGTCGACATCGGGGCTGACGAAGCCCGGTTGGCAATCGAAGCGGCAAAGGCCGCTTTCGACACGGCCAACTGGTCGCGCGACCATGCCCTGCGCTCTCGGGCGCTGTTCGAACTTGCCGACCGCATCGAGGAGCGGTCAGCCGAGATGGCTCTGATGCTTGCCCGGGAGGGCGGCAAGCTGCATCCGCAGACACAGTGGGAGTTGCAGGGTTCGGTTGACTGGATGCGCTTTGCAGCGGCGGTTGCGCTGACCCATACCGGCGGTCGGGCGATGGAAACGGCTCCCGGCGTATATTTCCGTTCCGATCCCGAGCCGATGGGTGTCGTCGGGGTAATTTCACCGTGGAACTCACCTATCATCCTGTCGGTGCGTGCAATCGGCCCGGCGCTTGCCGCCGGTTGCACGGTTGTGCTCAAGCTTCCGCACCAAACTGCATTGACCAACAACCTGTTCGCCGAAGCGGTTGCTGCAACCAAGCTGCTGCCGCCCGGTGTACTGAATGTCATCACCGAAAGCGGCAGCATCGGCGCGTCGATGCTCGTCGATTCTCCTGACGTAAGCGTGATCAGCTACACCGGCAGCACGCATATCGGCCGCATTATTGCGCAGAACGGCGCAAAGACGCTGAAGCGGCTTAATCTGGAGCTGGGCGGCAAGACCCCGCTCGTCGTGTTTGATGACGTTGATCTCAATGCGGTGGTGCCCCAGATCGTTGGCGCTCTTCTGATGATGAACGGGCAGTTCTGCTGTACAGGATCGCGCGTGCTGGTGCAGCGCGGGATCGCCGACGCGCTGAAGCAAGCACTGGTCGGCGCTTATGAGAGTGTGCAGCTGGGCAATAGTGAGGACCCCGCCGCTCAACTGGGGCCTGTGATTGATGTGACCAGCGTCAAGCGCCTCGACGAGATCGTGGAGGACGCCAAGTCCTATGGGAAGGTGCTGGTTCGTGGTGGACCGGTTACGGAAGGACCGTTGGCCGATGGCGCATTCTACAAGCCGTGCCTGATCGAAGTGGAACCGCTCGATTCCTTCATCATCCAGAACGAAGTTTTCGGACCTGTCCAGACATTCGAAATCTTCGATGATGAGGCAGATGCCATTCGCCGCGCCAACGGCACCGAATTCGGTCTTGCCGCCGCCGTGTTCAGTGGAGACACCACGAGGGCCAATCGCGTGGGCAAGGCTATTCGTGCCTGCCAGCTCTGGCTCAATTGCTGGGGGCCAATGTCCGAATATTTCGAGCACAAGGGCTTCAAGCAGAGCGGCATTGGCTTCCTCTCCGGCCCATGCGCGATCGAGGAGTTCCAGGAAATCAAGGTTTACACGACAGTCGACGCTCCGCCTGCCGGTTGAACGGGCGCAAGCGCATGAACGGCAAGAACAGGATAGGCGGCGAAGCTCCCATGGCTTTGCCGCCTGTTTTGGAATCCGGCCGGTTCGGACGAGGGGCGAATGTCTGTATCCATCTAATTTCTGCGCCGGAACAGAATAGTCAGACCCCAGCCTCTATGCCACTGTTTACGACTGGACGGTGATCGGGTGGTGCCTCTTAATACCTTAATACCATCGTCATGGTCGCAAAGTGACGCTCGACTGACGCTGGAATGAATCGACGAAAGTTCTGGTGTAGTTATAAAGCGATCATGAGTGAAAAATCGGATACGAATCAAAAAAGTCCTTCCCGCCGCAAGGGTATTCAGTCTGTCGAGGTTGGCATTCGTGTGCTTGAAGCGCTGGTCAGTCTGGGCGAGCCTGCAACATTGAGGACTGTCGCCCAGGCGAGCGGCGTATCGGGATCCCAGGCGCATCGCTATCTTTCCAGCCTGATCGCCACAGGAATGGCGCAACAGGACAGTTTATCGGGCCGTTACGATCTGGGACCAGCTGCGCTGCAACTTGGTCTTGGCGCGCTTGCTCGCATTGATGCCTTCAAGATTACGGACAGTGCCATAACCGAATTCGTTCAACGCACTGGCTGGACGGTTCAAATCGCGGCTTTGGGGCCGATGGGGCCAACCATTGTACGCTGGCATATGGGAAAGCCAGCGGTCATGACGTCATTCAATGTGGGGTCGGTGTTGCCGCTACTGTTCTCCGCGACGGGACGAGTATTTCTCAGCTTTGCATCTGCAGCTGAAACCGGGCCGCTTCTTGCGCAGGAAATGGAGAATAGTGGGATCAGCCAGGCGGAAGTTGACGATTTGCGCGCACGCGTTCGTGTGGAGGGGAGGGCGGCAGTTGAAGGGATATTGCTTCCCGGCCTTCGTGCGATTGCTTTCCCGATTTTCGACATTCAGAAACGGCCCATATTATGCGCGACAGCCTTATCGACTCAGGCGGTGAAATGGCAGGAAGGCGATGCGCGGCTATCTGACCTGTCGAAGACATGTCGTTTTATTAGCCAACAACTGGGATGGAAAGAAAACTAAAACGTAAAAATTGTTTGACATTGCGCAACATATGACGCCATGCAGAATAAGCATGCGGACTTACCGACCTGCAAAAGGGTGAGAGAAGCCAATGTCTTTGCCGAACGACCAGCAAGCGCAATTGGAAAAACTATATGCGGAGATGGCACCAACAAACCTGATGCCTCTGTGGGAGTCTCTTGCGGAGCTTGTTCGGCCCCAGCCTCGGTCTCCTGCTGTCCCGCATCTTTGGTCCTACATGCAGGCCCGCGAATATCTCATGCGCGCGGGCGATCTGATCAGCGCCGAACAAGCCGAGAGGCGCGTGCTCATTCTCGAAAATCCTGGTCTCAAGGGTTTGTCCGCCATTGTTCCGAGCCTGTATGCAGGACTTCAGCTCATCCTTCCGGGCGAAATCGCACCCAGCCACCGTCATTCGCAGTGTGCGCTCCGCTTCGTGATAGAGGGCGAGGGGGCTTTCACCGCGCTTGATGGTGAAAAGGCCATCATGCGCCCATTCGATCTGGTGCTGACGCCGGGCTGGCAATGGCATGATCACGGCAACCCCAGCGACAAGCCGATGATCTGGCTTGATGGCCTCGATATACCGATGGTTCGTCATTTTGATGCGAGTTTTGCAGAGCGGCTTGATGAGAAGGTGTTCCCGGAAAGCGCTCCCGCCGGAGATACGCTTGCACGATATGGTCATAATATGCGGCCAATCCGCGGGTCAGCGGCTGATCGTCGTCCGGCGCATCAACCTCTCTTTCACTATCCATATACGCAATGGCGTCCGGCTCTGGACGAGATGGCGCAAAGCGCGGCCATAGACCCACATCTGGGACATGCTCTGGAATTTCTTAATCCCGCCAATGGCGGCTCGGTGATGCCAACCATTTCAGCGCATGTTCGCCTCCTGCCGGCAGGGTTTGCGACCAAGCCACGCCGGTCCACGGATGGTACAACATTCGTAGTCGTTCAGGGTGAAGGAGCGGCACGCATCGATGAAGAAGTTTTTCAGCTCAAGCCACGTGATATTTTCGTTGTTCCTTCCTGGCGCGAGTTGATCCTTGAGGCAAATTCAGAGCTTGTTCTGTTTGGCTATTCGGACAAGGCTGCCCAGGAGAAGCTAAACCTCTACAAGGAGCAGATTTCGTGACCATGTTGTTTGAGCCGCAGCCTGTCGTAACCGCTGTTACCAGCGATGGGCATGAATATCCCGTGCGCCGTATCTTTTGCATCGGGCGCAACTATGCGGCACATGCGCGTGAAATGGGCCGCGATCCCGACCGTGAACCGCCGTTCTTCTTTACCAAATGGGCGGAGACGCTGGTTCCTACCGGCACAACGATTGCCTATCCGCCCGAAACATCCAATTTTCATTATGAAGCGGAGCTGGTTGTCGCGATGGGCAAGGGCGGCCGTAATATAGCGGCATCCGATGCGTTGAGCCATGTTTATGGCTATGCGACGGGTCTTGATATGACGCGGCGTGATCTGCAACTGGAGGCTCGCGACAAGGGGCGTCCCTGGGACACTGGCAAGAATGTAGAGCAGTCCTGCCCGATCGGATTACTGCATCCTGCTTCCGAAGTGGGGCATCCCGATAGCGGTCACATTACATTGACGGTCAACGGGGAAATGAAGCAGAATGCTGACCTCAATGAGCTTATCTGGGATGTCCCTGACGTGATTGCCTATGTCTCGCGCTTTTATGAACTGGCACCGGGCGATCTTATTTATTCGGGCACACCGGCGGGCGTCGGTCCTGTTGTTCCGGGTGACGAAATCGTGGTGTCGATCGCAGGTCTCAGCGATTGTGTCACAAAAATCGGCGCGCCAGCCGAATGAGCAAGCCCGTCTTACATGGCTATTATCGTTCATCGGCGTCTTACCGCGTTCGCATAGCGCTGAATTTGAAAGGCATCGAATATGGCGATGTCTTTCATCACCTGCGTAAAGGCGAGCAATCGGCGCCTGATTATGTCGCGCTCAATCCGCAGGGGCTGGTGCCCTCCTTAATTTGGGATGATGCCGTTCTTACGCAAAGTCTCGCCATATGCGAATATCTGGACGAGGTTGTGCCCGATCCCCGTATATTGCCGGAGGCACCATTGGAGCGCGCGCGTATTCGTGCATTCGCTCAGGTCATCGCGTGCGACGTCCATCCAATACAAAATCTCAAAATTCTTAAGCGCCTGAAGGGGCTGGGACATAGCCAGGAAGAAATCGACGCCTGGGCTTGCCAGACCATCGAGGAGGGGTTGGAAGCCTGTGCCCGCCTGATAGAGCCAGGGACGGGCCCTTTTTGTTTCGGTAGTGCAGTTACGCTCGCGGATATTTGTCTGGTGCCGCAACTTGCAAACGCCAGACGTTTTGGCGTGGATATATCCCGGTGGCCCCGGATCGCTGCCATCGAAGAGAGCTGCTTGGCACTGAATGCTTTTGAGCGTGCTCGCCCAGAAAATCAAAACGACGCCGAATAGGCTCGACTGCGAATAAACAGTCGTCAGGTTCTGGCAGGGGCTGAACATCCCCCGCCGCCTGCTCCGTCTGCACGCGCCTTCGAAACGCGTGCGGGCGTTCCTGCGCGCTTGGATACCTCGCCATGGGGCAAACGCGCGCCTCATCGCGTTGCTTTGTTGACTTTGAACGACTCAATAGTTAAAAACTAGACTTGTATGTCAACAAGCAAACAGGCGTTGGAATTCTGCTCATGAGCAAAAAGATTTTTAGGGTTGGGCAGATCGTCCCGAGTTCTAATACGACGATGGAAACTGAAGTGCCCGCGGTTCTGCGGCGCTATGGCGAAGCCAACGATGTCAATTTCACCTTCCATTCCAGCCGCATGCGCATGAAGCGCGTGACGAAGGAAGAGTTGGAGGCCATGGATCGTGACTCCGATCGCTGCGCGCTGGAGTTGTCGGACGCCAGGGTCGATGTGATGGGATATGCCTGCCTCGTTGCGATAATGAGCATGGGGAAAGGCTATCATCGCGAGTCAGAAACCCGGCTGCATCAGCGGACCGTGGAAAATGGCGGGCCTGCTCCGGTCGTCACCAGCGCCGGGGCGCTTGTCGAAGGCCTGCACGCGCTTGGCGCGAAGCGCGTCGCCATCATCACGCCTTATATGAAGCCACTGACGAAACTGGTGGTCGATTATATCGAGGCGGAAGGTGTCGAGGTGCTCGACAGCATCTCGCTGGAGATAGAAGACAATCTGGCCGTTGGCGCGCGCGATCCGCTGGCGCTGCTCGATATTGCCCCGAAGTTGAAGGTGGCGAATGCCGATGCCGTGGTGCTTTCGGCATGCGTGCAGATGCCTTCGCTCGAGGCGGTGCCCATTGTTGAAAAGAGCATTGGTCTTCCGGTTGTTTCGTCCTCGATTTGCACCTCGTTCCGTATGCTTGAAGAGCTGGGCCTCGATACGGTTGTGGAGGGGGCTGGCGCTCTCCTTTCCGGACGCTACTCGAGTGCGGCCAAATCGCTTGCCCGGGCGAACTGAACGTGACGGATCCAAAGCAAGATGCGATAACGGCCGGCCTGCGGGGCGCGTTCTGGGATGCTGACAGAACTGTCCCCGAAGACGTTCCTCTGACCGTTCATCCGTTGCGCACGCATGATGGCGCCACGATATCGGCATTTCTCTATGCGCGAGGCGATGAGGATGTGGCGGCGGTGGTTATGCATCCCCGTGAGCATCTGGTGCCTTTCTACCTTCCGGCCGAACTGACGCGGCAGGGTATGGCGGTATGTCTTCCAACGCCCAGATTGATCGGTAACGACATCCGGCTGGAGCATGAAGTGGCGCTGCTCGATGTGGCTGCTGCGGTCAGCTTCTTGCACGCGCGCGGTTTCAGGAAAGTTCTGCTGGTGGGCAATTCCGGCGGTGGGCCACTGTTTGCCTTTTATAATCAGCAGGCGCTTCTCGCGCCCGAAAAGCGCATCGCACGCACCCCGGCTGGTAAGCCGGTGCCGCTGGCAGAAGCGGAAATGATACCGCCTGACGGTATTGTTTTCGTGTCGGCGCATCTTGGGCAGGGGCGATTGCTGATGAACGGGATCGACCCGTCGGTGACGGATGAGCTTGATCCCATGAGCACGGACCCCGCGCTTAATCCGTTTAGCCCCAAGAACGGCTTCTCAGCAAAGGGGGCAACTTATGCGCCTGATTTTGTCTCGCGTTATCGCGCCGCCCAGGTGGAGCGCGTTCGGCGTTTGGACGAGCATGCGCGCGAGATTGTAGCGCGGCGGGTGGCGGCCAAGAAGCGGCTCAAGGAGGGCGGCACGGCTGCCGACAGGATGGAGGCGGCGCATACGCCGATCTTCACTGTCTGGCGAACAGATGCCGATCTGCGGTGCTGGGATCTGTCGCTCGACCCTTCCGACCGTAAGCTGGGAAGCCTATGGGGTGCAAATCCCGCGGTTTCCAATCTCGGCAGCATCGGTTTCGGCAGGATGTGCACGGCTGACAGCTGGCTCTCAACCTGGTCCGGCCTGTCGTCAAACGCTGTCATGGAAAAATGTGCGCCAGCGATCGAGCAGCCGACCTTGTTTATTGAATATACCGGTGATGCATCGACCTTTCCTGAGGACACGCAGGCTATATTTGACTGGATTGGTACGTCGGACAAGCAGCGTATGAAACTTGCGGGCGATCACCACGGTCGACCGATCCACGAAGGTGATCCTAATCCGCGGCCTTTGGCAGGCAAAGCCATCGGCGATTGGGTTGCCGATCACTTTTCTTCCCAAGCCGCCAACAAGTCCAAGGAGGCGAGTCATGTTGACTGAAGCTCAGTCCAACGATCAGAACACAGCCGTCGCCACGGTGCTCAAGGGCGTGCATCATACTGCCCGCCCGACATGGAAATTAAAGGAAACCGTCCATTTCTACCGTGACGTTCTGGAGCTGGATCTCTGCCACGCCATTTGCGCGCGGGGATGGGGACGTGAAGGGGAAATGCACCCTGACTTCATCCATTTCTTCTTTGAATCGGGCCAAGGCAGCACGATAGCGTTTTTCTATTATTTGCAGACGGACAAGCCTGAAGACGCCGTTCCGCAAGGATCCTTCGTATACAACTCGGTGCATACCGCGTGGCGCGTCGATACCCAGGAGGAATTGATTGCCTGGAAGGAGAAGCTGGAAGCCAAGGGATATGAGATCCTGCGCGTTCCGCATGAGATCCTCGACTCCATCTATGTTACCGATCCCAATGGCTATATCGTCGAGATCGCGTGGCAGACCCGCCCCATGAACGAATATGACGGGGTAGACGCCAACCTTACGCTTGAGGCGGCAATCGCTATCGAGGAGGAAACCGGCGCTCGGGTGCAGGCCATTGACGAGATATGGCAACGCAAGGCGCGTCTGGTTGATGCTTATTTGGCAGAGAAGGGGTAAAATGCCTAAAGTTTATGTTGTTGATCTGCCGGAATTTGCCGGATTGGTGGAATCCGCACGGGGGAAAGAAGGTGTGTCGGTGTCGTCCTTAAATAAGGGCTATTTCACCATTTCCAGCGATAATGATCTGGTATTCAATCGCCGCGAGTGCGGTTTCAAGCCAGCGTTATGGTATACTTGCCTCAGTGGCGGACTGGATGGAACAATTGCCGAATATGGCCGCGACACGCTGAGGATTGCGGCGAAAAGTTGACCGGTGACAGCACTGCGCCGCATCATGGCGGTGGCAGGCCCGGTCCGAGTAACGAACATATTTTGGGGAGATTGCCATGGTCGGCGTAAAAGAACCGATGCCCGGCGTAATCTATACACCTGCTTCCGTCCTTGAATATTATGCGAAAGAGGGTGTTCTTGGCGATGAGACGCTGGTCGATGCGCTGGCGGATTCCTGCGCGCGTTGGCCGGATCGGGTCGCTTTGTCCGAACCTGGGGTGGAGATCACATATCGGGAATTTGACGAGATCACGGATCGTGCCGCCGCAGCATTGAGCGGCTTGGGCCTGAAGCCGCTTGATCGCGTTATTTTTCAGGCAATCAATTCCAAGGAATTGGTGCTTGCATTCTTCGGCTGCATCAAGGCTGGGCTTATTCCCATCTGCACGCTTGCCGCGCACCGCGCGCATGAGATCCACCAGATTGGTGGACAGGCTGCGGCAAAGGCGCATATCGTATCTTATTCCACGCAAGGCTTCGACCTTGTCGAATTTGCGATGGAAATGCGTGAACGTCTTCCCAGCGTTGACCATGTAATCGCTCTTCAGTGCGGCATGGACTCGCCCCATGGCGCGATTTCCTTCGACGCATTGCTGCAGAGTGTGGATGCCCGGACGGCCAAGGCCAAGGTGGCCGAGATCCGTGCGAAACTCGACCCCTATCAGGTCTGTATCTTCCAGCTTTCAGGTGGCACCAGTGGCACGCCGAAAATCATTCCGCGCTTCCACAATGAATATGTCTATACCACGCAGCAGATCGCGCGTTTCTTCGGTTTCAAGGAAGACGTGGTGAGCTTCACACCCAATCCGATGATGCACAACATGCCGATGGCATGCTTCATTGTTCCGGCATTGATGGTGGGAGGGGAGGTCGCAATCTCGCCATCGCCCAAGATCGAGATTATCGCCCAAACTATCCGGGAGCGACATCCGACATGGTGCGCCATCATGCTGGTTCACATTATCCGCATGAAAGAAAAGGGCTTGTTGGACGACAACAGCTTTGCAAACGCCTATGGCCTGATCTGCCCTGAAAAGGCATCCAAGTTCAGTGAGTTGGTGAAAGCACCGGCCTATACGCTTTACGGGATGACCGAGGGCCTTCTGTGCCACACGCGCAAGGAGGATTCCCAGGAAGCCATCTGGAATTCGGTCGGCGCTTCGATTTCGCCTTATGACGAAATCCGTCTGGTTCATCCCGAATCCGAACGCGATGTGGAGCCGGGTGAAGTCGGCGAGCTTATCGTTCGTGGTCCGTCGGTAACGCGGGGCTATTACGACTCGCCAGAGCGTAATGTCGAGGCCTTCACCAGTGACGGATATTATCGCAGCGGCGATTTGCTCAGCTGGAAGATCATCGATGACAAGCGCTATCTCGTGTTCGAAGGCCGCGTGAAGGATGTGATCGACCGTGGCGGCGAAAAGATCAATGCCTCTGAAGTCGAGCGTCTGATGAATGAGCATCCCAAGATCACGGCCACGATGTGCGTCGGCATGCCTGACCCCGCTTTTGGTGAGCGCATGTGTGCTTTCGTAGTGCTGGCCGAGGGTGAAACCGGCATCGAGCTTCCTGAAGTGGCGAGCCATCTGGAAAATATGGGCGTCGCCAAGTTCAAGTTCCCCGAGCGTATCGAGGTTGTTCAGGGCTTCCCGGTCGCTGTGTCTGGTAAACCTTCCAAGCCCATGCTGCGCGAGATGATCACGAAGAAGCTGGAGCAGGAGAGAGCTCAACAGGCCGAGGTGGCCTGACAATTCGCGCTGATGCGAGGATGCCTGTCTGGGCGTTGTCGGTGTCAGCGATACCCCCATTCCAGAAATTTTTTACGAGGAAATATGATATGAAAGCAGCGCAGATCAGTCGTTTTGGTGGGCCAGAAGTTTTCGAGATTGTTGACCTTCCTACCCCGGAATATGGCCCGCGCCAGATTCTGGTTCGGGTGGCGGCTTCCGGTGTGAACTTTGCCGAGACCAAGTTGCGGCAGAACAAATTCTATCCGATCGAATTGCCCATCGTTTTGGGCTCGGAAGTTGCGGGCACCGTAGAAGCGGTCGGTAGCGAAGTCACCGAATTCAAGGTCGGCGATCGTGTCGCCGCGCCTTTGTTCGCCGACGTCGCAAAAGAAGGCGGTTATGCGGAAATGGCCACGGTCAGCGCTGACGTTGCGGTTCGCCTGCCGGATAATCTTGGCTTTGATGTCGCCGTAGCCGCCATGGCACAGGGCATGACGGCCCTTTATATGGTCAAAACTATCGAGCCGACTGGCAAGCGCGTGCTCATCACGTCTGCGGCTGGCGGGGTTGGCTCCTTGCTGATCCAGCTCTGCAAGGTTGCGGGTGCGGAAAAGATTGTGGGTACGGTGGGGAGCGACGTGAAGCTGCAAACCGTGCTTGATCTCGGCGCGGACGCGGCGGTCACCTACACCAAGGAAGGCTGGGCAGAGAAGGTTACCGAAGGGCTTGGTGGCCAGCCGGACATCATCTTTGACGGTGCAGGTGGCGAGGGCATTCCGACATGCCTCGAAATCCTCGCGCCTTTTGGCAAATATGTTCTCTTCAGCTCGCGGACGATGGACCACCTGTCGATCGGTCCGGCGGAAGCGGGGCGCCTGAATTTCATGAACCAGTCGATCGTCGGCTGGTCGATTGTCGGCTATACGACGCCGGAGCATGTGCGGAACGGTCTGGCGGAGCTCTATGGCCTCATTGCGGAAGGCCGCGTCCGTCCGATCGTCGGCAGCAGTTTTCCGCTGAGCGGAATCGCGGATGCGCATCGGGCGCTGGAATCGCGCGACACTATCGGCAAGGTTCTGCTGACGATCGACTAAGTGGTTAAAACGAAGCCAATATGGGCTTTCGCATAACTATTCATAAACGGCGCGAGCAACCTGAAGATGCTCGCGCCGTTTTGAATCATATCTGTGCTACACCGCCGTCTACGGTCAGTTCGATACCCGAGATATAATCCGATTCCTGCGACGCCAGGAACAGCACGGCCTTGGCTATGTCTTCCGCCACACCGCCACGTCGCACGGGAACCTCGGCGGCGATGCGAAGATCGTCCTCATGGATCATTTCATCGGTCCAACCGGCCTTGCGCCTGAGTTCGGTGGCAATATAGCCCGGTGCCACGGCGTTGGTGCGGATGCCCCTGGGGGCGAGCTCTGCCGTGAGCGTGCGAGCGAGAGAGCGGACGGCTGCTTTTGTCGCGGCATAAACGGTAAAACCGGGAAAAGCTTTCACCGACTGGATCGACGTATTGAGGATGATCGAGCTGCCGGCCTTCATTAGCGGCAGCAATGTCTGAACAGTGAAATATGTCCCCTTGAAGTTGACGTCGACCGTGAAATCGAAATCGCGCTCGGTTACCGCTTCAAAAGCGATGGGGCTGACATTTCCGGCATTGGCGAAGAGAATATCTATCCGCCCATGTTCCTTCTCTATGAACGCACGGATGCCTTCAAGGTCCGACATTTTTGCGACATTGCAAATGAACGGGACAACTTCGCCGCCAATGATCGGAACCGCAGCATCAAGCGCGGCCTGGTCCAGATCGGCGATGACCAGTTTTGCGCCTTCGGCGGCCAGAAGCTTTGCTGTCGCCAGGCCGATGCCGGATGCTCCGCCGGTAATGACTGCTACTTTCCCTTCAAGTCTGCCCATATTTCTCCCCCTTTTTAATTGTTTTGAACAATTGCCCGGATTTTCTCACAATAGTCGACATATGTCCGCCTCGCTCCCGCGCTCAAATTTGCGCGGTTCCGCCATCGACGGCGATTTCGATGCCACTGATATAGTCAGCCTCTGTCGAGGCGAGGAAAAGTACGGCCTTCGCAATCTCTTCCGGTGCACCCCTGCGGCCCAGTTCAGAAGGGCTGGAGCGGTCCAGCGGCACCTTGGTATTGATCCGCTGATTGTCCTCCCGGATCATCTCCTCGCTCATCCCGACCTTTCGCCGGATGTCGGTAGCGATATATCCGGGTGCCACCGCATTGGTGCGGATGCCTTTCGGGCCAAGCTCTGCGGTAAGTGTGCGAGCGAGTGAGCGGATCGCCGCCTTGGTGGCCGCATAGACTGTAAAGCCGGGGAAACCCTTCGTTGACTGGATCGACGTGTTGAGAATGATCGAACCTCCGGGCTTCATCAACGGCAGCAGCGTCTGGACGGTGAAGAACGTGCCTTTGAGATTGACGTCGATCGTGAAGTCGAAATCCTCTTCGGTGACAGCTTCGAATGGACCGGGCCTCCCGCTGCCGGCATTGGCAAATATAATGTCCACACGGCCATGATTCCGCTCTATGTGTTCGCGGAGCCGTTCCAGGTCGGCCAATTGGGCGACGTCGCAGAAGATCGCATCGGCATTCTCTCCGATGGCCATGTTCACATTATCGAGCGCGGCCCGATCCACATCGGCGACGATCACCTTTGCGCCTTCCTCGATAAGCAGCTTCGCGGTCGCCAGGCCAATGCCTGATGCGCCACCCGTCACCACGGCTATTTTTCCATTCAGTTTCGTCATTATTCTCTCCTCTATCTCATATTTTCATTTGGTGTCGTGCGCGCATGGGGCATAATTCCCTGCCGCGGAAAAGCTGATCACACCGGTGGCGTTAAAACAGACAAGATGCCGGGGCAGGAGGCATTCGGCTGCATATCAGATTCCACTGGTGCTGACTATTTTGCATAGTTATTGACGAATGCGTCAATACTCTTTGCGTCAGAAAGCGACCGAAATTGCAGTCTATTGACCGCATTTTCATATTGGTAGCCATTTGCAATGGCTGTTCAACTGGGCAAAATGGTTCATAGGGCGACGATTTTTGGGGAATTCACAACGCTTGTCCGGGGACGAATATGGCCTTTCGTCATGTCATGAGCGGAAACGGGTGGCGGTAGACTCTTTTGGATGATAAGGTTTAAAAGAAAACAATTGAGTCAAATAGTGTTGGGATTCGTGGGATGCGTTGCTGGCGCTGCTTTCTGGTGAAGCAGCTCAGGGCAAGCCACAACAAAGCGAGGTGAGAGGATGGGACACGTTATAGGTGTCGACGTAGGCGGAACATTTACAGACGCCGTTCTGATTGGCGATGACGGGGTTATGGTGTCTTCCAAGACGCCGTCCACGCCGCCCGATTATGGCGAAGGCGTCAGGAATGCCATCGATTTGCTGGCAGAGCAGAGGCAGATGAGCAGCTTCGATTTGCTTCAGGCCACCGATTATGTTGCGCACGGTACGACATCATCTCTCAATGCGCTGGTGATGGGCAATGTCCCGGAAGTGGGCTTCATAACGACCAAGGGGCATCGTGATTCCATCTACATCATGAATGTGGAAGGGCGCTATCTTGGCCGACCTCAGCATGAGTTGCAGGACGTGATCCAGCAGGACAAGCCCAAGGCGATTGTGCCTCGGCATCTCGCCCGCGAAGTGACAGAGCGCATCGATCGTGCGGGTGCGATAATTGTCAAACTGGATGAAGACGAGGCCCGTCAAATAATTCGGGAAATTCTCGCCACCGGGGTCCGGGCCATCGCGGTGTCGCTGCTCTGGTCGTTCCGCAACCCGGTGCATGAGCATCGTCTCCGCGAACTGATCAAGGAAGAGGACCCTGGTGTTTTCGTCGCCATATCCTCGGAGATCAGCCCGCGTATTCGTGAGTTTGCGCGCAATTCCACCACGATCATGAGCACGCAGATCGGCCCGGGACTGGATCATTATCTCAGCGAGCTGGAAAGCAAGCTGCGAAATCATGGTCTCAAGGGCTCCCTGCTTGTCATGCAGAGTTCCGGTGGCTCTATCGCGGCGGACAAGGCCGCGGCTTCGGCCATCACTACCATCGGCGGTGTTTTGACCGGCGGCGTGGTTGGTTGCGTCAACATGGCGCAGAAGCTGGGGCATCGCAATGTCATCGCCACAGACGTTGGCGGCACGACCTTCCTTGCCGGACTCATCGTGGATGGCGAACCGGTGCGCGCCTCGCAGACGATTGTGAACCAGTTTCCGGTCAACGTGCCCACGTTGCGCGTGGAAGCGATTGGATCGGGCGGAGGGGCGATCGCTTGGATCGACAAGGGCGGTAATTTGCGGGTTGGTCCCAAATCCGCCCAAGCCGTTCCGGGTCCGGCCTGCTATGGCGCGGGTGGCACCGAGCCGACCAATACCGACGCCAACCTCATCCTTGGCATTCTGCCGGAAACCGGTTTACTTGGCGGGTTGAAATCACTCCGCAAGGATCTGGCGGCGGAGGCTATCCGCACGCGCATTGCTGAGCCGCTCGGGATGACCGTCGAGCAGGCCGCTGCGGCAATTCATGCGGTACAGAACGCGCAGACGGGCGATCTGCTGCGCAAGATCGTGGTCGAGAGTGGCTATGATCCTCGCGAATTTGTTGTCTATGCGTTCGGCGGTGCCGGGCCGGCACATTGCGCAGCCTATTCGGCCGAAGTGGGTGTGACGGAGGTCGTCGTGCCACTGGGTGCCGTGGCATCTGCATTTTCGGCTTTCGGGCTGGCTGTTTCCGACGTCGTACTGGTTCAGGAACATTCCGACCCCATGCCTGCGCCCTTCGATCCCGTTCGCGTGGAAGCCAATTTCGTCGAGCTGGAGGAAAAAGTGCGAAAGGCTCTGGCAGAGCAGGGCCTGTCACTTGATCGCGTGGAACTGCATCGCGAATTGGACATGCGCTACGGGTTGCAAATGGGCGAGGTTATCACGCCCGTTTCCGGTGGGAAGCTCGATACGTCCATTCTCGAAGCAAGCGTGGAGGAGTTTGAAAGACGTTACGCCCAGCTCTATGGCGCCGGCTCAGGGTTCCGCGAAGCGGGTATTTTCGGCATCACCTTCCGCGTTCGCGGCGTAGGTGTGCTGGAAGTGTCGCCCAAGTTTGACGATCTTGAAGCCTCGGTGAGCGAGGATGCCAGCGATGCCATCGCAACGCGCCGTCCGGTCTGCCTGGACGGAACGAAGGGCTTCGTCGAAACGCCCATTTACGATCACAGCCTCCTTCGCACCGGTCACGTCATTCATGGCCCGGCGGTTATCGAAGTGCCCACGACCTCCGTCGTCATTCGCGACGGAATGAAGGGCCAGATCGACCGTTTCGGCAATCTCCATATCGAGACGAAAACCAATGTGGTCAGTCTCCCCACACAGAAGAGGGCCGCCCAATGATCCCCGGTTCCGAAAAATATGTAAGCCGCCCGGTTGATCCCGAGGTGCTGCGTCGCAGCTTGCCGAGCAAGCTCAAGGTTCATACGGTTAGCCAGGAAGAGATCGACGGTCTCGACCCGTTGACATATGAGGTGGTAAGGCATCGTCTCTGGTCCGTGACGGATGAGATGGGCGAGACGTTGAAGCGCATGTCGGGATCGCCCATCGTGACGGACGCCAATGACTTCGACTTTACCGTGAACGACGAGATGGGACAGGCGGTTCAGGTCGGCCTTTACAACACGATGCTCGTGGGGGCGATCGACCTCGCGCTTTCATGGACGCTCCAGAACCGGGCCGACAACCCTGGTATCGAGGATGGCGACATGTTTCTTACCAACGACCCGTGGGTCGGCGGCGGGTTGCATCAGTCGGACGTTCTGGTGTTTCAGCCTATCTTCTATGACGGCATGCTGTTCGGCTGGACCAGCGCCATCTGCCATGAACCTGATCTGGGCGGTTCGGCCTTTGGTTCGGCGCCAATCGGCAATGTCGACGTGTTCGCAGAGTCCGTGCCGACGCCTCCGGTCAAGATCGTCCGGAATGGCGAAATCCAGCGGGACGTGGCGGATGTGTGGGTTCGCCGTTCGCGCGTTCCGATGATTGTCGGCCTGGATCTGCGGGCAAAGGTCGGCGCCAACAATATCGGCCGGGATCGCCTGCTGGCCGTGATCGAGCAATATGGCCCCAACACCGTGAAGGCGGTGATGAAGCGCATGCTGAACGATGCCGAGCACCGTCTGCGCCAGAAGCTCAAGACCCTGCCCGACGGTAGCTGGTCGGCAAGCGGATATCAGGATCAGGCCTTCATCGGTGATCGCGAAACGCACCGCACCATCGTGACGATGACGAAGAAGGATGACCATCTTACCTTCGACTTCACCGGGACGGATCCTCAGGCTGGTGTCATCAATTGCACATTTGGCGGCTGTCGCGGCGGCATCATGCTGGCACTGTTGCCCATGCTGGCGGGTGATATTCCGTGGTCCGCGGGCGGGCTGATGCGGTGTTTTGACATCGTGACCCCGGAAGGGACGCTTAACAATGCGACATTCCCAGCGGCTATCAACAGGGCGCCGCTAGGCACCGCCTGGCTGATCGGCAACCTCGTCGCGCAATGTCTGTCGCTGATGCTCGATCGAAATTTCGAGATGCGCAAGAATTTGCAGGCCAGCTGCTGCGGCACCTATAATGTCGCCCTGGTGGCGGGCGTCGATGAGCGCTCCGAGACTCCGGCGCCGTTCCTGAATGTGGTGATGGAATCAGTGGCGGGCGGATATGGCGCAAGGGCCACGCGTGACGGGATCAGCACCGGCGGCAATTTCTGTATCCCGATGGGCCGTGTTCCCGATGCCGAAGTGACCGAGCTTCTTTATCCGATGCTGATGTTGTGGCGGCGCGAGGAGGTCAATTCCGGCGGGGCTGGCAAGTATCGCGGCGGCGCGAGCAGTGCCGTGGCGATGACGCCTCATGGCACGTCGCTTCCTGCGCATGTGCTTCTCTCAACGTCCGGCAAGGCCACCGCGCAAAACCCCGGTCTGGCGGGCGGATATCCCGGCAATCTGGGATATGATGTGCTGATATCCGGGGCGGACGCCATGGGCATGATGGCAGCAGGCCGCATCCCCAGTTCGTTGGAAGAGCTTTCGGGTGATGCGCTGGTGACACAATGCTATGAAACCAGTGTACTCGCGCCGGGCGATGTCCTCTATCTCAATTGCCAGGGCGGCGGCGGTTACGGAGACCCGCTCCATCGTGATCCGGATGCGGTAATTGAGGACGTGCGGGCAGGGATGGTCAGTGTTGCCGCGGCAGAGCAGGTCTATGGTGTCTGCATTTCCGCAGATGGCGAACTCGACAAGACTGCAACAGAACAGCGACGCGCGGCGATCCGCTCCGAGCGTCAGGCCGCGGCGGTTATCGACAGGCTGAGCGACGAAAAGGCGGACATGAGCGAGGCCATTCCGATCGATGAAAACCTCGCGACCGTTTCTGTCGGTAATGAAGCGCGCGTAGCATGCCGTCATTGTGGAGAGATATTGGGCGACAGCGAAAATCATCTCCATGTTTCGCTTATCAGGGCGGATTCTAGTGCGGCTGGCCCGATCGTCAGATCGAAGCCGGAACTGTTCATCGATACGCCGGTGCAGTTCCAGCAATATATCTGTCCCGGTTGCGCGACTGCCCTGCATACCGCGATCAGCCCGGCGGGTCATGAACGCACCGTCAATGGCTTTGCCGTGGCGAGCCATTCGCGGGAAGACCACGTCCACGAGATAGCCTGATTTTCCTGTCGAGACGTTTCCGCTCACAGCGGGGCGGAGACGTCTCGGCCGAAAACCTCAGGATTTGGCCTAGACCGCAACCGAAATGATCGATCGAATATCCAGCAGGACAGGGGATTCCAAATGGGTGCCGAGCAGAACAAAGCCCTGGTAGAAAAGTTTTTCGGACATTTCGACCGGTTCGAGATGGACGAGGCTCTGGCCATGCTCAAGGATGATGCGACATGGCGGATCATGGGAACGCCGGAGATATTTCCGTTTGCCGCCGTCCATACGAAAGCCGGCATGGCGAATATCTGGGCGACCCTCGGTCAGTTCATGCCCAATGGCATGGAGACAAAAATCTGCGGTATGATCGCGGAGGGGAATCATGTTTCGGTTGAGCTGGTATCACACGGTACAGCCGCTGATGGTCGTATCTACAATAACCACTATCATGACGTCTTTGTTATCGAGGATGGCGCGATAGTGGAGGTCAGGGAGTATTTTGATACGCAGCATGTCGCGGACATGTTCTTGCGTTGAATAGGCTTTTGGCGCGCGCGCGTTGGCGCGGTTGATCCGATTGGCTGTCAGCCGCGCGATTTCTTGCTCTGCAGCGACTTTTGGCTCTCGTGCCCTGAACGTTGCCAGTAGCTCTTATCCCAGCCAGCGCTTTGCGGCGTCGCTGTTCCCATGCGTCGCCATGAAACCGGGCGCCATCTCACGCAAGCGATCCAACGATATGCGTCCCGTCCGCGCGAGATAGCAGAAGGTCAGTTCCTCGGCATCCATGTCGTCCAGCTTGTCGGCAATGGTTTCGTACCATTCCATGCTCGCTTCCATGGCGCCGACCAGCTTGGATTTCGACGGTTCCCGTGCCGCGCGATAAGCCGTCAGCGCGGCTGCAATATCGTCCGGTTGCGCTGCGACTGCCCGGGCGAGCGCGGAGGCATCGTCCATGGCCAGCCGGGTGCCGGATCCGATGCTGGGGTGCGGGCTATGCAGCGCATCGCCAACCAGAGCATATTTGCCAACATTCCAGTGCTTCACGCGGATCACGGGCAAGGCTCGCCAGATGGAATTATTATACAGAATGCTCGCGCCATCCAGATCTTCGGCGAAGATGCGTTCGGCAAAGGCGATCTGTTCTTCCTGAGACATATCCGCCAGACCTGAGGCCCGATAGGCCTCGTCGTCGCATTCGGCGAGGAAAGTGCTTTTCGTGGGCGAATGTGCATAGCCTACGCACCAGAACCAGCCATAGGGCGTCTTGCGGAATGATATCCGCCCGGAATTGAACGCCTTGGTTGTCCCATACCAGGCCATTTTGGCCGTCAGCTCACGCCGCGTGGTGCCAAATTCCTTCTCGAAGCTGTTCCGCACGACGGAATTGACGCCATCGGCACCGACAATAAGATCATAGGCCTCAAACTGGCGCGCGTCGGTAATTCTCTCGCAAAATTTCAGCTCGACCCCGGCTTGTGCCGCATGGGTCTGGAGGACGTGGAGCAACGCCAGCCGTTCGATGCCGGCGTCGTCCTGAGTATAATCCAGCGTAACGGTTTCACCCTTGTGAACGATCTGGTGACCCCGGATCATATGACTGGCCTTCAGAATGTCTTCCAGAAGAGCCGGATTGTCGGCCTTGAAATAGGACCAGGAACCGCTCTGCAAGCCAACGCCAAATCCAAACGTCGATTGGGCCGCATTCTGCTCATACACATCGACGCTCGTGTCGGGCAGCAATTTGCGCATAAGAGTGCCAAAATACAGCCCGGCTGGCCCACCGCCAACTACCGCAATCCGCATAGATCAGGCCTCGCTGACAGTAAATTCGAAGCGGTCGAATTTTGTGACGCGCCCGTCTACTCCGGGCCCCAGAACCGTGTTCCAGAGCGCGGCCGACAACCCAGTCTCTTTCCGGTTGAAGCGAAGTTCGGATGGAGCGGAAATCGACCAGAGTCCCTCGCCTGGTCCTTCAACCTGATAGCCCTGACGACGCGCGTCCTGAACAATTGGAGCGAATTCCGGAAAATCCATGACAAAAATCTCTACCATCAGACCGCTCCTTCCATCTGAGCTTTTTTTTCCTTCAGCTTCTGGCCCTTGCGTTCCCATACATCTTCAATCCTGAAGGGGCCGCCCTCGATCTCGTCCTCCATCTCGATCACGGTCTGAAGCGACAGCTTGGCATCGGTCGCGTCAAGCTCGGTGAAGTCGCGCACCGGATATCCGATTTCGATATAATATCCGTTGGGATCCTGAAAATAGATGGATTCCACGACTTCATGTGCAACGCGATACATCAGTTTTACACCTTTGCTTTCAAGGCGCTGCTGCCACGCGTCCAGTTCTTCCGCCGAGTTGCAATTCCATGCCACATGGGTTGCGCGGTGGGAGTATATGTCCTTGACCTCATATTCGGGCGGTCTCTCGGTGCCCAGATAATAAAAGAAGGCGATTGTTGCGCCGTTCCCCGCGTCAAAAAAGAAATGCAGGAAGTCAGGATGCTCATCGGGGCCACCCCATCCTTTTGCGACGAGACACTGAAGCAGTTTAAGGCCGAGCGTGTTCTCGTAAAAGTCGAGGGTCTCCCGCAACTTCCACGTCGGCTTCGCGTGGTGATGCAATCCATACAGCTTGGTCATGCGTGCCTCCATTCAAACTCAACAGGCCCGGAAGGTGGTGTTGTTTCTTGTGAACAATAATGTCAGATAACAGACATATGAGTCAAGTTATTTTTTCAATGTGGCAAAACTCAAAATTATCCATGCAAATTGGATAGTTATGTCCATCTGGCTGTATATGACTGGAAATGATTCCATGGCGCGTAATGTGACATTGCGCCCATTTGGCAGGCGCGTGGCAATGATCTGGGACAAAAAATGCGCGCCGTTCCCTGCAAGAAGAGAACGACGCGTGATTGTAACTTTGCTTTTCCTGATTACATCAGGCTGCGTTGTGGCTGAAAGATGTTATGTTGTAATTAGGCATTGGTGGCAGCGGGCAGTTTCCCGAAGCGTTGCTTGGCCCATGCGAGATATTCATCTTGTCCGAGGTTGCTTTTGGAAGAGGTGAAGGCGACCTCTGCACCAACGAGATATCGCAACCGCGGGCTTGTGTCGTTGGCGGCAGTGAGGATGGCCTGTGCGACATCCTTGTCGGTCATCGGCGCATAGCCCAGATCTCCGCTGTAATATTCCAGCATGTGATCGACCAGCGGCTGATAGGCGGGCGGGGTCTCTATGCCTTCCGAGTTTCTGAACACGGAATCCACGAATGCGGTGGTCGGTGCGAAACCCGGCACGACGAGCCTGACCATTATGCCCTGGGTTTCCAGTTCATACATCAGGGACTCGGTAAAGCCCTCGACCGCCCATTTGCTTGCGGCATAGGATGTCATCAGCGGATCGGGCACGATTACCGCGCCGGAGCTGACATTGATGATGGTTCCACGTGCCTTGCGCAAATGAGGCAGCGCCTGACGGCATGCCTCCATCACCCCGAACAGGTTTACGTCGAATATTTCGCGCGCCTTTTCGATCGGCGTGCTCTCGAAAATGGAAAACAGCCCCAGACCGGCATTGTTGACCAGGCAGTCGAGACCGCCGAATCGCTCGATCGTCGTCGACAACGCGCTAGCAATCGAGGCCGCGTCCGTGACATCGACCGGAAGAACCATCATGTCTTCCGGCGGCGAGGGCCAGCGTCCGGGATCGCGCATCGTCGCAACCACATTCCAGCCCGCAGCGTGAAAGGCTTCAGCCGCGGCCCGGCCAAAGCCCGACGAACATCCCGTTATCAATATTGTCTTGGTCATGCCAGTTCGTCTCCTCTGCCTTTGCAACTTGGCCATGCGTGGAATATTCTTATAATCTGGAAAGCATCCGCATAGGATCACTTGTGACATATAAGACGAATATCCGTCTTGTTAGTCAAGCCGACAAATGATACATCATGGAATTGCAATGGCGCGGCCCGGACGCGGGCCGCAAACAACGCCGGAATAAAATGATACGTCCATGAACGGACAGAAAATATAACCATATTCCTATCTGCGGGAGAGGCCATGAACAGACTTTCGGGGAAGGTCGCAATCATTTCAGGAGCGGCCAGCGGACAGGGGGCCGAAGAGACCAGGCTTTTCATTCAGGAAGGCGCGCAGGTCGTCCTCACGGATTTGAATGAGGCGGATGGACAGGCTCTGGCGGATCAGCTCGGCAGTTCTGCATTCTTTGTAGCCCACGACGTATCCAGCGAGTCCTCCTGGCAGCATGTTGTCGAACGAACATGCGACAGATTCGGAAAGATCGATATTCTGGTCAACAACGCGGGGGTCTATCGGCAGAATAGCTTACAGGAGACGGATGTCGCGCTGATGGATCTGCATTATCGCGTCAATGTTCTGGGGCCCTTCATGGGTATGAAGGCGGTTCACCCCATCATGAAACAGGGCGGTGGCGGCGCGATTGTAAACATCGCGTCGGTCGCGGGAGCGCGCGGATTGCCGGGCATTTTTGCCTATGCCGGTTCCAAATGGTCTTTGAGGGGTATGAGCAAATGCGCCGCCGTCGACCTGGCGGAAGATGGCATTCGGGTAAACGCAGTCCTTCCCGGCCTTATTGATACTCCCATGCTCGCTGGAAACACGCGCGAATATCTGGATGCCGTTTCGCAGAGCGTGCCCATGAAACGGCTGGGATCGCCGGATGAGGTCGCACGCGCCGTCCTTTATCTGGCCTCGGATGAAGCCGCCTATGTGACAGGCACTGAAATCAGCGTATGCGGCGGGATCGGGGTTTAGAGTGCAGCTTTGGAGACGAGGCTATACTTTCCAGTCTCCTGGTTGAGTATCTCCCAGTAGAAGAAGATATTTTTCGCCTGTTCGTTTTTGCAAAAGACCTGCCAGTATCTCCGGATTCAGCAGATCGGCCAGATGGACTTCCCTGGAAAAAGTGCTTGCGAAGGTAGAATTATATCCCTGCGCTATCTGCGTCAGCAGTGTCGCTTTGCGGGCCGGGCTGATCTTATTCAGAAACTGCGTAAGGAGAAATGAGCTGACAGACCAAGCATAGCCATAGCCCCGGTCCAGCGTCAATCGATCGAGATCGAGCGAGCCATATATGTAGATCTGCTTGAGAACGTCGGTCCCGTAGAGGCTGTAGCCCGAACTGAAGCGCAGCTCGGATGCTTCCATGGCATGAAGAATCATATTCGCCATCTGTCCGCCGCCTATCGCATCGAAAGCGATTGTTGCTCTGGTCTCTCCAATGGCCCGGTTGAGTTGCTCCTTGAAGTCCGGAGCCGTGCTATCGACGACATGGTGAGCGCCGATGTCTTTCAGCAATGCGACCTGCTGCTCTCCGCGGACAATATTGACAAGATCGACGCTCTCCGCATTGCATATCTTGACGAGTATCTGGCCTAGATTGGAGGCGGCCGCCGTATGGATAAGGGCGCGGTGCCCCTCCATCCGCATGGTATCGACCATCGCGAGCGCCGTGAGCGGGTTGACAAACAGGGCCGCGCGCTCAGCCGGGGTTGCCTCTGCTGAAACGGTCAGGCAGTCACTTGCCGCAATTGTCCGGTAGCGCACAAACATGGCGCCGCCAAAAATTGCGACCTTCTGTCCCATCATATGGCGTACGTCAGGCGCAGCTTCGACTACCGTGCCGGTGCCTTCATTGCCTATCGGCAGGGCGAGGCCAATGCGCCGCTCGAACGGCTTGGCCCTGCCTTTGATGAGGTCTGCGGTCAGGCGCATTCCCATTCCGCTGCCCGTTGTGTGGGCGGTCGAAAGATCCGCCGATGCGAGCAGCAGGCCCATATCCGAAGGGTTGATCGGTGCTGCTTCCATGCGCACGCGCACCTCGCCGAGGGCAAGTGGGTGAAGGGGGAGACTGTCCAGGCGCAGCTCAAGCGTGGCGTCCGCGCGAATTTCGGAGAGAAGGACTATATTGGTATCGTCGAAGCTCATATTATAGCCACCTGTTGATTGTAAGCCGCACTTGCGTCGCGTTCATCGGGACGCAATCGGCATGAATTGTGTTACCGCGATGCTGTTCGCGTGCGGAAGAACCCACTTTTCGAGGCAGGATCAGCCAGCGGCCGTGGTTACACCGCCATCGACTACCAATGTTGCTCCAACTATATAATCCCCCGAACGCGCCGCAAGATAAAGCGCCGCCGCCTGTATGTCCTCATCGGTTCCGATGCGGCCGGCTGGTATGAGGGGCAGCACGGACTCGACATCGTCTCGGGCCGCGCGGTTTAAGTCGGAAGCAAATGCGCCCGGCGCAATTGCTGACACGCAGATATTGTCTGCAATCAGGCGGGTCGCCATTTTTCGGGTGAGATGAAGCAGCCCGGCCTTGCTGGCCTGATAGGAGTAGGTTTCGTTGGCGTTGACGCGCAATCCATCGACCGATGCGATGTTGATAACTTTGGCAGGGCGTTCTGCAGCGGCTGCGCGCAGGGCGGGAAGCACTGCCTGGGTCAGGAAAAAGGGACTGCGCAAGTTCAGATTGAGCACCTTGTCCCAGCCTTCCTCGGGAAAGCTGTCGATGGGAGCGCCCCATGCTGCTCCCGCATTGTTGACGAGAATATCGAGCTTGTCCTCGCGTTCCATAATGGATGTGGCAAGCGCTCTGCACCCTTCGCCGCTGGAGACGTCCTGCGGCAGAGAATAGCATGTGCTGCCTTCCTCGTTGATCGCCAGCGCAGCTTGATCGCAAGCGTCGGCCTTGCGCGACGAGATATAGACCCTTGCACCTTGTTGGGCGAAGGCTCTGGCAATCATCAGCCCTATGCCGCGTGATCCGCCGGTGACGAGCGCAACCCGCCCGTCAAGGTTGAAGAGATGGGAAAGGGACATGCTTTGCCTCAGTTGGCTGCGGGCGCTGACATCGTCTCTTCGACGAGGCGTTCCGCCTTTTCATATGGCGACCAGAACAGATCGACGTTCACATCGCCTTTTTTGACGACAATGCCCCGAGGGTTGGAAAATTCACGAAAGCCATCTTCGCCATGATGGCGGCCCATGCCGCTGTTACCGGTTCCGCCGAATCCCAGCGAAGGCAAGCCGCCCTGAATGGCGCAAAGATTGACAGCGGCGCCCCCGGTCGTCGTTTCGTCCAGAACCTTGTTGATCAACGCTTCATCATCCCCGAAAATATAAACGGCGAGGGGGCGCTCACCGGCATTAATTTGGTCGATCACAGTTTCCAGATCGTCATAGGGAATGACCGGCATGATAGGACCGAAGATTTCTTCCTGCATGACAGCAGCCTCTGCGGGTGGATCGATCACCAGATGCATCGGCATGCGACGGCTCACGGGATCGATTTCAGCAGCATCTTCGAGTGCAATTACAGGCGCTTGGCTCTTCGCCTCCTCCAGCATTCGGGACAGGCGCGTCAAATGGCGCTCTGATATGATTCCCGTGCATTCGGTCGTCTTGGCATAGTTGGGCGCCGCTTCCGTCATGAAGGCGCGAGCGTGCTCGACGAAGGCGGCAACGTCATCCCGTGGAACAAACACATGGTCCACTGAAATGCACATTTGCCCATTCTTGATGATCTTGGTTCCCATAACCGTGCCGACATGTTCGCGGGTCACCGATCCCGACGTCATGATGGTGGGACATTTTCCGCCCAGCTCCAGCGTTACGGGCGTAAGATTGGCGGAAGCCGCCGCCATGATTTCCCGCCCGACATTGGGGCTGCCCGTATAAAGCAGATGATCGAATGGAAGCTGCGAAAATTTGCGGGCGAGGGCTAGTCCGCCGACCGCAACATAAGCGAGATCGGGTGAGAAATATTCGCCAACCATCTTCCTGAGCAATTCCGCGCTCGCCGGAGTATAGTCTGATGGCTTGATCATGACGCGATTGCCGGCTGCAAACATGTCGACCATCGGTCCAAGCGCAATGTCGAACGGGAAGTTCCACGGCACGATATTGCCGACGACGCCTTTTGCCTGAGGCTGAATATAGACGTCGGAGCTTCCCATCAGCGCTGCATCGGTGTGACGCGGCTGAGGCTGCATCCACTCTTCCAGATGATCGAGCGCATATTGGGCGCGACCGAGAATACCTAGCATTTCAATCAGTTCTGAGGCGCCTTTGGGATGAGAACCGAAATCTGACGCCAGTGCATCATGGATAGCATGGCGGTTGGCACGGACCATTTCCATCAAGGTACGGATGCGGGCCTTTCTTGTCTCTACCGAGGGAGAACGGTCCTTCGCGAACGCTCTTTTCTGCGCGGTGAAAGCAGTATTCAGGTCGGCGATCGCCGCTTCGTCGGATATAACTGCATCATTCTCGATGAGTGCCATGGCCAGCCTTCCTCTGTCCTGCCGCCTGCGATCAGGTCGGTCTTTTCACCCGGGGCGAATACCACAGGGTTTTGTTCCCTCTAACGGGACGTTTCATACTGGCTAACATGCGTATGCCAGAGCAAGCTACATAGGCCATTGTCCAATTTATTATTCCTGTAAATCTGTTCTTTTCCGTAAGAAAAAATATGATACGCGCTGTCGATTGAAATTATTTGAAGAGGATGCACAGTTTTATCATGCCAGAAGGACGGTCCAGACTGCGCGAGAAATCACAAGCGCGGCGCGAAGAGATTCTCGCTGCGGCGACACGGCTGTTCAATCGGAAAAGTTTTGCCGCGGTCACGTTTGACGCGGTTGCGGATGAAGTAGGCGTGACAACCGGCGCACTTTACCATCATTTCGCTAGCAAGGAGGTTCTGGTCTTCGAATGTCTTTCGCGCGGCATGGCGCTCTATCGTGAGGAGCTGGCTCGCGCTTATGAAAAGGGAATTGACGGGCTGGAACTCGTGCGCCGCTTTATCCGCGGGCGCTTGAAGCCGGGCGAACCACGAATGATCGTGTTTTCGGATATCAATTCCCTACCCAAGGTCCATCGCGAGATGCTGCATCTCGAACGTAATGAGAATGTCGAGGAGCTGGCCAATCTAATTGCCATGGGGATCGCCGACGGCACGATCGCTGACAGAAATCCTTATCTTTCAAGCCTGGCCGTTTTTGCGGTGCTGGACTGGATGCCCTTCTGGTATTCGGAAAACAGCTATTATACACGGCAGGAGGCAGCGGACGCGATCGATGATCTTGTGACCCACGGCATTCTTGTTCGGGATGCGCCGGAGCCTGCGGCAATGTGTGAGCCGTGGGACATCGATGACGCTATCGCGCAGCTGAAACCGGATTCGCGTCGGGCGCTTCGGCGTGAGCGGATTTTGCGTATCGCATCGCACAGCTTCAACCAATATGGCATGGTCGGTTCATCGATGGAGGCGATCGCGCAGGATGCCGGGCTCACTCGAGGCGCGATTTACCATCACGCCACGGACAAGATGACGCTGTTGCGGATCTGCCTTGAAAGGGCCTATCGGCGGGAGGGGCAGTTGCTGGACATGGTTATGGCTAAGGTCTCGACGGAAACGGACGCTATCCGCCGGCTGATTGCCGAGGAAGTTTATATCATGCGCGCCATGGTGGCGCTGCATGGAAGCGAAATTGGGCCGAAGATAAATTTCCAGAATGTCGCCTTTCTCAATGCTGATCAGCGACATCATTTGGCGGCATTACACGAAGCCGTGGTCGGAGCGAACCGGGGACGATATGCGGATGGCATTGCCGCAGGCTGGTTCAGAAAACTGGACATTAACTTCATGCAGGAGGTCGGAGCGGGCATGCGCAACAACCTGCCCACCCTGTTTTCCATGTGCGGTGACAAGCAGGCACCAGATATTGCCGACCTGTGCGCGCGGTTGTTTTTATTTGGCATAAAACCCCGTAAAAGCAGTAAAAATTAATGATTTTCTGTTCAGCGTAGTTGGATTTTCGGTGGAGCCGTCGACGGAATATCATCGATAGCCGCGATGCCATGCATCATTTATATAACTGTACAAAATACTATGTTTTTTGCGCGCTTTCCCTTTTCTATATCTGCTTGACAGCTTCAGTGCCGCATTTTGTGCGGTATGATGAGCAGGACAACTAAAGTCGACGCAGTTCATGTGGCTGCGCATTGGGGAGGGATTATGACGTATTTTCGAGCCATTCCGCTTATTCTGGTATCTTCTGTCAGCTTTGCGTCGATAGCCGCTGCACAGACCGCTGCCCCTGATGCTGCTGCTGACGACGCCATGGTTGGCGAAATCGTCGTGACAGCGCAAAAGCGCGAACAGAGCATCAACAAGGTTGGTCTCTCGCTTCAGGCCCTCAGCGATAGTGAATTGCAGAAGCGGGGCATCAGCCGTCCGGAAGATCTGGCCAAGGCGATCCCCGGCTTTACTTTCACTCCGTCACCCTATGCGACGCCGGTCTACACTCTGCGTGGTGTCGGTCTTTATGATTCCGGTCTTGCGGTCGCGCCGTCCGTTAGCGTTTATCTCGACGAAGTGCCGCTTGCTTTTCCGATCATGGCGAAGGGTGCGCCTCTCGATGTCGAACGTGTTGAAGTGCTCAAAGGTCCGCAAGGGACGTTATACGGCCAGAGTTCGACCGGGGGTGCCGTGAACTATATCGCTGCAAAGCCGACGGACGAACTGAAGTTGGGAGCGTCGGCGACGATCAACAATTTTGGTGGCATTGAGGCAGATGGCTTCATGAGCGGCCCGCTGTCTTCTACTCTCGGCGTGCGCATTGCTATGCGCACCGAGCAAGGGGGAGCATGGCAGAAAAGCACTTCGCGTGACGACGAACTGGGTAACGCGAACTATACCACCGGCCGGTTGATCCTTGATTGGAAGCCGAGCGACAGCATATCCTTCTTGTTCAATGCAAACGGCTATCTCGATGACAGCGAACCGCTCGCACCGTCGCTTATCAAGGTTGCGCCGACCAACCCGGCCCTCATCGCGCCGGGATTCGATCTGTCCACGCCCGCCAGCGGTCCGCGTGATGCGGACTGGCCGGAGGGCTACCCCAATCGCAATAACAGCTTCTATCAGTTTTCGCTGCGTGGAGATATTCAGCTCAGCGACAGTGTTAAGCTGACCTCTATCTCATCCTATCAGGATGCCGATGTTGATGAACAGCTTCCTTTTTCCGGCACGCCGTTCCCTTATCAGAACATCCTGCATTTCGGTTACGTTGAATCTTTCAATCAGGAGCTGCGCCTAAGCGGCGATGCGGGTGCTCTCAACTGGATTGTCGGAGCGAGCTATGAGCATGTGAAATCGGACGATCATATCCGCTATGACCAGCGGATCGTGTCGAACCGTGTGATCATCCCCGGTTTGCCACCCTATCAGGACGCGCACACATCCATAGCTCAAAAGAACGAAACTTATGCTGTGTTTGGCAATCTTGACTATCAGTTGACCGATCGCCTGTCGGCGCGCGCCGGCCTGCGCTATACGCATAACAAGGCGACCGGCACGGGCTGTACGTTCGATGACCTGCCGTCGAATGAGCTGGGCTATCTGTTCGAAGTCATTCAGGCCTCTGTCAAAGGCGGTTCGTTTGTGCCTATTGCGCCGGGCGACTGCATCTCGCTCGATGCCAATGTAAACCCGGGGCCGGTCGCGCTCCGCCTCGCAGAAGGCAATGTGTCGTGGCGGTTTGGTCTGGATTACCAGCTCGACAATGGCACGCTCCTCTATGCCGTAGCCAGCCGTGGTTACAAACAGGGCATATTGCCGAACGTCGCTGCGGTAACGGCTGACCAGTATGAGCCTGCGGTTCGTGAACGGCTTGACGCCTATGAAGTGGGGGTAAAGGCGCCGCTGGCTGGTCGGGCGCTTCAGGTCAACGCGTCGGCCTTCTACTATGACTATAAGGACAAGCAAATCCGTGGCACCGTGCTCAATGCGTTCGGTAAGCTGGAGCGCGAAATCAACGTTCCCAAATCGCGCGTTTTCGGTCTGGAGGCAGAGGTGCAGGCGCGTCCGATCCGCGGCCTGAATGCCTCGCTCGGCGCCACTTATCTCGATTCGAAAATCACCAGCAGCATCTCGACCATCGCTGGCACTTCGCTTACATATAATTCGGACGGTGTAGAGCTTGACGCGAAGGGCGCGCGCATTCCTTTCGCTCCCAAATATACTGTGGTCGCCGACGTGGAGTATGACTGGGATATCAGTGCCGACGCGCAGGCCTTGATCGGCGGCGGTTTGGTTCATCACAGCGCTGACAATGGCAGTCTTTCGACCAAAGCTGTCCCCGCGACTGAATTCCGCATCAAGCCCTATACTCTGGTGGACCTTCGCGCCGGATTGCAATCGACCGATGGAAGACTGAGAGGCACAGTCTGGGTCAGGAATGTCTTTAACACGCTGACCTGGAACACCGTGTTCCGCACGATCGACGATTATTTCCGCTATCAGGACCGTCCGCGCACCTTCGGGATCACGGTCAGCTATCGTCCTTAACAAGGGTTGCGCGCAGTATGAATTCCAGCCCGTTCATGGCCGGGAGCCGGGGTATCGGTAATGACTGAGGGCGCTGTGCGGTTTCTGTCTGATCTGATTACGGAATATGCGGCGCGTGCGCCAGAGCACCCCGCTATCCTGCATGGCGACCGCTGCATCGGTTATGGTGAGCTTGATGCTCTCGTAAACCGGGCGGCGGGGGCGTTGCGCCGCGATGGTGGGGGCAGGGGGGATCGGCTGGCCATTTGCGCCACTACAAGCCCCGAGTATCTGATTGCTTTTCTGGGGGCGCTGCGGAACGGCATGGGGGTCGTTCCGTTGCCTGTCTCCGCATCTGTGGATCAGCTCCACACAATGATTTTGGACAGCGCTCCCAAGCATTTTCTGATGAGCGCTCCCTGTCCGGTGGAGCTTGGACAAAGGCTGGCTGGTTCTCCGGTTCGGCTCGTTACCCTATCTTCCGAATTGGCGGGAGAAGCCTGGGAGGATTGGTCCGCATCCGAAGACGGTGATATTGTGCCATTCGCATCGGTAGAAGCCGACGATGAGTTCAACCTGATTTATTCCTCCGGCACCACCGGAGCACCCAAGGGCATTATTCACGCGCATCGTTTCCGCGCAGGGGTGTACTCGCGAACCGAGCTGCTCGGGTTCGGTCGAGACACTGTCATGCTCATTTCTACTCCGCTTTATTCCAATACAACGTTGACCGCCGTGTTTCCGACGCTGGCGGCTGGCGGCACGCTTGTGCTCATGGAGAAGTTCGACGCGAGAGCATTTCTTGAGCTTTCCGAGCGTCGGCATGTCACCCATGCAATGCTGGTGCCTGTCCAGTTCCGTCGAATATTGGGTAGAGAAGATTTCGGCGACTATGATCTCAGCTCTTATCGGATGAAATATGTTACTTCATCCTATCTCTCTCCTGAAGAAAAGCAGGAAATTCTCGAACGCTGGCCGGGTGGCCTGATTGAATTTTATGGTCTTACCGAAGGCGGTGGATCGACGATTTTGTTCGCACATGACCACCCCGCGAAACTCCATACTGTCGGTCGGCCAGTGCCCGGTCATGAAATACGGCTGATAGGCGAGGACGGAAATGAGGTCGCGGCCGGGGATGTCGGCGAAGTTGTAGGGCGCTCTGACACCTCGATGACCCGTTATCATAACCGTCCTGACCTTACTGAGTCTTCGCGCTGGATCAGTCCCGACGGTGTAGCATATTTTCGAACAGGTGACCTGGCGCGCATTGACGAAGACGGTTTCATCATCATATGCGGTCGCAAGAAAGATATGATCATATCGGGTGGCTTTAATATCTATCCTAGCGACCTGGAGGCTGTTCTGCTCAATCATGAAGGCGTCGCGGATGCTGCGGTAGTAGGCGTGCGTTCCGTGCAATGGGGAGAGACGCCTGTGGCTTTCGTCGTACCGGCGAAGGACGACCTCGATCCTGAAGGGCTGAAAAGCTGGGCGAATGAAGAACTTGGAAAGTTTCAGCGACTGCACGCTGTGAAGTGCGTTGACGAACTGCCTCGGAACGCTTTGGGTAAAGTGCTGAAAGACCGGCTCAGCCGGGATTTTCACGATGTCCATGGTGTTGTCTGACCGACAAAATGTCGTCAATCCTTGGTTTTTTCTGGAGTGATATAAATGATAAAGAGCTTCGCTGGGCGCAGGGCCCTTGTGACAGGGGCCGGTAAAGGACTGGGGCGAGCATATGCGCTTGGTCTGGCGCGGCTGGGCGCGCGCGTGGTCGTCAACGATGTCGATCAGACAGCCGCGCAAGCCGTTGTCGATGAGATTGTCGCAGCAGGGGGGGAGGCCATGGCCGTGGCATGCTCCGTCAGCGATCAAGAAGCGGTCGCTGCAATGGCGGATAGGGTGAAATCGCTGTGGGGCGGGATTGACATTCTTATCAATAATGCCGGCATTCTCCGCGACCGCTCTTTTACAAAAATGACGCTTCAGGAATGGACGGATGTCATTCAGGTGCATCTCACAGGCTCCTTTCTGGTCACCAAGGCGTTTTGGGACGATATGAAGGCACAGAATTACGGCCGCATCCTGATGACGAGCTCGTCCAGTGGGCTCTATGGCAATTTCGGACAGGCGAACTATTCGGCCGCCAAGCTCGGGCTGGTCGGTTTCGCGAAAACCTTGTCTCTCGAAGGCGCGAAATATGGGGTCAAATGCAATTGCATCGCGCCTATTGCCGCGACTGATATGACGGAATCCATTTTGCCCGGTGAAGCCGCCGCCATATTCGAACCTGAGTTCGTTGTTCCCGCCGCTCTTTTCCTTGTCAGTGAGAATGCGCCGTCCAATACGGTGCTGGGGGCGGGCGGCGGTTTTATCCATGCGGCCAATATTACCATGACCAAGGGAGTCAAATCTGGCAATGCTAGGTTGACTGTGGAGCAGGTCGAGGAGCTATGGGATTCCATATCCTCTCGCGCGAATGAAACCGTTCCTGAAAGCGGCAACGCACAGGCGGACGCAATTCTCTCAGCCGGGTAGGTTACCGGTCGGCCTTCCGATCACTCGGCCGCTGATTGATTGCGGTCCCGAGAGCTGACTTTGCTTTAAAAAACGTACAAGTCGTTAAAAAAACACTTAAGATTATAATAGGTGACTTGCGGTGTCGGGCGCGCCACGCGATGCATACGCGAACAAGCGCTGAATTTAACAAAATTTGGCGAAAAATACATAACCCTGGAACCAATATGCCGGGCAGGCTGCGTTCGAGTGCATTTCATAAGTTGACATAAAAGTTTAAAATAGGTCATTAGAGTTGCTAACGAAGGTGTAAGAGTCGGTTGTCCGGCTTCTGCATTCAAAAAAGGCAGCGCTCACAAACATGCTGCCTGACCGGGGTGGGATGTCTGCGAGGGAGGGGCGATCCATATGGATCGTCATAACAAATTTTCAGGAGGGGAAGATGAGGCATTCTGGTCTGCGCACATCGCGCGGCGATTTCAATTTCGGCCATGGTCTTGGCGTTGCAATTTCGGCGTTGGTTATGGGGCTGGCCTATACGCCCGCCCATGCTCAGGATGCATCTGCCGCTCAGGCGGAAGTCGATGACGCTACTGTGGGCGAGATTATTGTGACCGCGCAAAAGCGCGAGCAGAGCCTCAACGACGTGGGGATGTCGATCAGTGCGATTAGTGGTGACAGTCTGGTTTCACGCGGCATACAGCGCCTTGAGGATATGTCCCGCGTTGTGCCCAGCTTCACTGTCACGAAGCAGGAATTCGACGTCCCGACCTATACGCTGCGCGGCATCGGCCCCCAGAATCCGAGCCTCGCAGGCGCACCCACTGTCAGCATTTACATGGATCAGGTTCCATTGGTGTTCCCCATCATGGCGCGCGGCGCGTCGTTGGATCTGGAGCGCGTGGAAGTTCTCAAGGGGCCGCAGGGCACTATTTTCGGTCAGAATTCCACTGGCGGTCTGGTCAACTATATCGCCGCCAAGCCAACCCGGGAATTTAGCGCGGGTATCAATGCCAGCTATTCCCGCTTCGACCTGTTCGAAGGCGATTTTTTCGTCAGTGGCCCCATCGCCGATAATGTTCAGGCGCGCTTGGCCATGGCAACATCGCAGGGTGGAGCATGGCAATATAGCGCTACGCGTCCGGGAGACACGCTCGGTGACCAGCGCTTTACTCGGGCACGCCTGACCATTGATGCGCAGCCAAGCGAAGCGCTGCGCCTGTCCTTTTCGCTGAACGGCTGGATCGATTATTCCGATACCCAGGCCGGGCAGTCGGTCGATGATGTCGAGCGCCGCAACAACGAACCCGTGAATGCCATTCTTGAGGTGTCACGCGACATCCAGAAGGCCAATCTTAACCCACGTATAGCAGACTGGGACGCGGATGGGCGCTTCCGGCATGACGACAATTTTATCCAGCCGGCACTGCGGGTCGACCTTGATCTGTCCTCGAATGTGACCGTTACCTCGATCACTGAATATGCCTATTTCAAGCGGGACAGCCTTCAGGATGGCGATGGCACGGCCGCAATCAATCAGCGTGGGCACTTATACGGCAATATTGAGGATTTCTCTCAAGAGTTGCGGGTCTCTGGCACTACGGCCGATGACCGGCTGAACTGGACGATCGGCGGCAACTATCAGAATTCGAGCGTGGCCGACAGCATCGACTTTGAACAGAATGCGGATGCGGGCGGCTTCCTGATCCCGGGGCTGGGCACATTCATCTATGGCCGAAGCCAGGCATTCTCGAAAATCCGTTCACTGGCGGCTTTCGCCAATGCCGAATACAAGGTGAATGACCGGATCACAGTAAGCGGTGGTCTGCGTTATACCGATAACCGCACCAAGTTCCGCAGTTGCACCAGCGATGTCGGTACCGGTGATCTGGCAACATTGTTTGGCAATATTCAGCAGTTTGCGCTTATGGTTCCGGTCACCACAGCGCCGGGTGAGTGCGTCACGCTGCGTGATGACGCTAGCGTCCCACCGGCTGAACTCTTCTCGTCAGGTCTTTTCACGGATACGCTCAGTGAGAATAACCTCTCATGGCGTCTTAATGTTGACTGGAAGCCGTTTGACAACGCAACTCTCATCTATGCGAATGTCAGCCAGGGCTACAAGGTTGGCTCCTATGCCCTTATCCCTGCCAATCTGACCAGCCAGTTTCCGCCTGCCACGCAGGAAAAGCTGCTGGCATATGAAATCGGCTTCAAGGCACCTATCGCCGGACGCAAGTTCCAGCTTAACGGTGCGGCCTTCTATTATGACTACACCGATCAGCAGCTCGCCGGTCAGGTCGTCACGCTGTTCGGCCCTCTGAACAAGCTGGTGAACGTGCCGAGCTCGCGTCTCTGGGGTCTGGAGCTTCAGGCTCAGTCGCGTCCCTTGCGCGGCTTGGAACTGAATGGAAGCGTCACCTACCTTAATTCGCGGATTCTGAAGAATCCGGATGGAACCGATTTTACGCTGTATCCGCAGCGTGCGCATGACACGAGTGCGCCGATCCCGCTCACGGGTGAGGAATTCCCGCTGGCGCCTGAATTCTCTGCCTCGGCAGATATCCAGTATGATTGGGATATCTCTTCGGAATATTCGGCGTTTGTCGGGGCGGCCCTTACCTATCAGGGGCGGGCAAAGGCTTCGCTGGTTCCTGCTGATCCTGACAAGGCGGTCGATATCGATGTAGCCAGCACGACCACTTACAACGATCCTGTATTTTCGCTCCGGCCTTATGCGCTGATCGATCTTCGCGCGGGCATAAAGTCTGAAGAGGCGGGCTGGTCCGTGTCCATCTGGGGCCGTAACATCACTAACAAATATTATAATTCATCGGTCGGTCGCGTGCAGGATACTATTGCACGTTATACCGGACGTCCTGCCACTTATGGCATCACCTTTGGCTGGAAGATGTAACCGTCCCAGCATCTTGTAAGAGCAATTATGCAAGGGCGCGACACTTTCAAAACCGTTCGCGCCCTTGTTTCAATATGGTTTCTTAATCTAGGTTGCAGAACAGAAAGGGGCTCCCCATGACTGATCAATTCAATGCACTTTCTACCTCTGATGAGGTACTGGAAAACGTATCGCTGAAAGGCAAGCGCGTGTTCATTACCGGTGTATCGTCGGGCATTGGTCTGGTTACGGCCTGTGCGCTTGCGGCGCGAGGCGCGCATGTGATCGGTACCGCACGGGATATGGACAAGAACCGTGATCAGCTCAATCAGGCGGCTCAGGGTGGCGGCTCGATTGAGGTTCTGCACATGGAGCTTGCCGACCTCTCCTCCGTTCGCAAGGTTGCGAACGAGATGGTTGCGCGTGGTGACGCGCTTGATGTCGTCATCGAAAATGCCGGTGTTATGAACACGCCTTTCGGACACACGGTTGATGGGTTCGAGACCCAGTTTGGAACCAATTTCATTGGCCATTTCGTATTGGCTAACAAGCTGGCTCCACTGATGCATGCCGGTGCGCGCCTCATCGTGCTGTCTTCGGCTGCGCACCGCTTTGCCGATATCGACCTTGACGATCCCAATTTCGAGCGCACACCCTATGACCCCTCCGTTGCCTATGGCCGGTCCAAAACAGCGGATTCACTGTTTGCGGTTGCCTTTGACGAACGTAATCGGGATCGCGGTGTGCGTGCCATTGCGGTGCATCCGGGCAATATCTGGACGGACCTTGCCCGGCATGTGGACATTGACGCATTCTTGCCCGTTTTCGAGAGCATGAAGGCGCGGCATGTCGAACTGGGGAACGAACCTTTCGAACTGAAGACGCCGGAACAGGGAGCCGCCACTACCTTATGGGCAGGCTTTGTTGCCGATGCCGACAAATACGGCGGAACCTATTGTGAAGACTGCGGGATCAGTCCTGTGTTGACGGGTGATGCGGAGGTCAGCATCTTTGCCCCCGGCGTGATGCCCTATGCCCTTGACCCGGAAAATGCACGCGCCTTGTGGGACAAGGCCAATGCCATGGTCGGCGAAAATTTCTAGCGCGCGCCGCGTTTATCTTAATCGGGCAGCGTTATCTTTCTGTTGTCAGGCAAGGCGTATGGCGCTTTGCCTGACGAGGTTTCTCCGGGTTCCCGATCATGATGACGGAGAACCCGGTTGGGGCTAATCAGACAGGTTCGAACTCTCTGCGGTGTCCGCCAAGGAAGTCGTAGGAGGGATCCTTGCGATCCCCACGACGCATTTCGAAATTGGGAACATTGGGGTCAAGCGTCATGAGCCGCTCACCATTGAAGAATTCCGCAGTATTCACCAGCTCTTCAGAGCGATGCCAGTCATTGATCGTCCGGCGGCGCTGAATGGCCCATACGCCGTCCACGCAGCGGAAATAATCGATATGCCGGCCTCCGGCGGTAACATCGATGACCTTGTCCCCATGCGGCATCCGCAAGATTACATAGAAATAGGCTTCCGACCAAGCCTCGTCACCTTCCACCTCGATGAGGATATTGGTCATCTTGTGCTGGGTCATCAGCATGGGTGCATGCAGCTCGTCGGTCCAGTCGGCCCAACCCGTGCCAAGGCCAGAATATTGGCCGCTATGCTGGTCAATGCCATCGGGATGGTAACAGTCCCGTGCAAGTTCGACATCCATGCGATCCATGGCCCTGCAGTAACGATGAAGAACTTCGGTGATGGCCTGTTTTGCAGCGAGTGTTTCAACGTCAGCACGAACGCCCATATTCTCTCTCCTTAAGGAATGTCGCCATATCCACCCGGCGCACGGCGCTTCCTGGATTTGACTCAAAAGCCTTTTAGCAAACCTATTCGTCGAATAAAGCCTTATTTGATCCGCGGCAAGGAACCGGAGCGCCGAAACAGGGCATGGTCATGGACGTGCAAATTTCCCTCTGCCCAGAACACGATCAAGCGTGTCAGGGTCCGGCTTCTGGCTGAAGGAACGGTCATTGGCGACGATATTCTGATACCGTTCAAGGGCTGCCGCCACCGCCGGACGTGTCTTTATCGTGGCGCGCCATCTCATCAACGCGGGGTGTTCCGCGGCGCTCATCTGGTGAAACTCGTGAAAATACTCGACCCATGGAAACAGAGCCATATCGGCGACACTATATTCGTCATTTGCAAGATATTCCTGGGTTTGTAGTCGCTCGTCGAACATATCATAGGCTCTGCCTGCCAAAGTCCGGAACCGGCTGAGCGAGTAGGTGTCTTCGGGGGCAAAACGCAGATAGTGATTATAATGACCCAGGGTAGGGCCAGCAGTGGCGGTTTCGACCAGCAGCCATTGCAAGACCTGATATCTGGAATCGCTTGCGGGGGGAAGAAAACGACCGAATTTCTCGGCCAGATAGATTAATATCGCTCCCGATTCAAAAATGACCATCGGTGCCCCATTCTCACGATTTTCGATCAGGACCGGCACTTTGCGCATGGGGTTGAGGGCTGTGAAAGCCTCTGAAAATTGCTCGCCGGCCGAGAGATTGACCGTATGAAAGTCATAGGAACAGCCAAGTTCTTCCAGCAAAATCATTATTTTGAGCACATTGGGACTGCTCATTCCATAAAGTTGAAGCATGTTTTCCGACAGCCTTTCTATAAGCGCATCATGCCATCGCGTTGTTGCGAGCCGATGTGACCAGTCAGAACCAATTCTGGCGGCGGCCCCATGGCGGGAACTGGATTGCGCAATTACTATCCGAAGGGCTCGCCTTCGGGTGCATCTTCGCTAACCAGTCTGGAGAGGTGCGCGACATCTTCCTTCAGCACGCGCAGTGCATCCTCCAAATGATCGCTGCGCGCGCGGTATGAGTCCGTGCGCAGGATCGAATGGACCGCCATATCAGCCAGCAGATCGGCAATATCCTCTGGCGCAAGGCGTCCGCCCGGCTGATACCACCATGCAATCCAGTTACGCATGCCGATGATGGTGAGCGCGACGATATGAGAATCGACGGGGCGAAAACGGCCGATGGAAATTCCCCGATCAATGATCGAGGACACGTGGCGGAGTATCAATAGCTTCGCGCTGTCATTCTTGGCGATGATCTCCGCGGACATTTCCGGCTCCACTCGATCCAGAACCTTGAAGAGCACATGATGCTCCAAAATCCACCTCGTGATGAAACGCATCACCTCTCGTAACGACGTCTCGGGGTCGTCATTCGCGCTCACCGACATTCGCGCCATTTCGCGCTCGATCAATATGGTCGTCTCTTCGACGATCGCCTCGAGCAATTTTTCCTTGCTGGGGAAATGATAATATAGCGCCGGGCGGCTCATATCCAGCGCATCGGCAACATCGCGGAGGTTTGTGCCGTTATATCCTCTTTGCCCGAACAGTTCGGCTGCGCGGTCCAGTACGGCGCGGCGCAATAAGGGGGTTGTATGCCGCGTAACCGTTTTCCTCGGTTTGCGCGTCGCCCCGGAGGGTGGGGTGCCTTTCCCTTTCGTTATTTTTGTCTTATTTACCAAATGCTTGCCCCGCTAATTGTCGAACATCGCGCCTGGCCTGTTGGGCGCACCCGGTACCCCAGATACAATTCGATCTACCTGTCTTCGGGCCTGGACAGGACAACCTTGTCGAAATCGGCTGCATCGTGTCTTTCGGCCATCTGGCTTTCTTCGGGGCCAGATATTCGATTGACGGCGAGACCGCGCTGAACAGCAGGCCGGGCATCGATCTGCTTTGCCCAGCGGATGACATTCTCATATTCATGCACGGCAAGAAATTCGGCGGCGTTATAGCCGCGGCCCAGGACCACCGCGCCATACCAAGGCCATATCGCCATATCGGCGATGGAATAGCCCGCCGATGAGATATATTCACGATCAGCCAGATGCCGGTTCAGCACATCCAGCTGCCGTTTGACTTCCATGGCATAGCGATTGATCGGGTATTCGAGCTTTTCCTCGGCATATGCATAGAAATGACCGAATCCGCCTCCAAGCATAGGTGCGCTTCCCATTTGCCAGAAAAGCCAGTTCAGCGTTTCGGTGCGTGCCGCCGGATCGGAAGAGATAAACGCCTTAAACTTGTCTGCCAGATACAGGAGAATCGATCCGGATTCGAAAACGGCCAGGGGTGGAGATGCGCCACGGTCTTGCAGTGCCGGGATCTTGCTGTTGGGATTGATCGATACGAAGCCGGAAGAAAACTGCTCTCCCTCGCTGATCCGGATCGGCCAGGCGTCATATTCGGCGTCATGTCCAGCCGCCAGAAGCTCTTCCAGCAAGATGGTGATCTTCTGTCCATTTGGTGTTGCCTGAGAATAGAGCTGGAGCGGATGCCTGCCGACAGGTAGCTCCTTCTCGTGCGTCGGCCCCGCAATCGGACGATTGACATGCGCGAAGGGACCAGCCTTTTCTATATCCCACGTCCAAACTCGTGGTGGTGTGTAGACGTCATTCGGCATGGTAGAAGTCCTCATCTCATTTGGGTGTAACGTCGTGACATTACCGTCTCATTTCGGCAGGTGACGTGCGAGCCTGCCGGCCACGGTCACTCCGCCATCGATTACCAGATCGGAGCCTGTAATATATGCAGCCTCCGCCGAAGCCAGATAAAAGGCCGCACCGGCCACTTCTTCTGGCAAGCCCAAACGTGAAAGCGGGACGCCTGAAGCCATATATGCGAGTCGTTCAGCACTAAATGTTTTCGACATAGGACTTTCGATGGGGCCGGGGGAAACGGCATTCACTCTTATCCCCAGATCGGCCAGGTCCATGGCGGCCGACCGGGTGAAATGAGCGACACCTGCTTTGGAAGTGTTGTAGGCCACCTGATTCTGGTTCGCTACCGCGCTGGCCCCGCTCGATATGTTGACAATCGAAGCACCAGAATGTGGGGCCATGCGGCGCGCAGCTTCTCTTGTGCATAGAAAAACGCCCGTCAGATTGATCCGCATCAGCCTGTCCCAATCCGACAATGCAACGTCGAGCAGATTGGTATTGAAATGCAGGATGCCAGCTGAATTGATCATGATGTCGAGGCGGCTTTCCTGGGTCATCAACCGGTCGAACAGCCCGATCACAGAGGCTTCGTCCGATACATCGACCACGTCGCCTCGACCTGAAATTGCATCCGCGACGGCGCGGGCATTTTTTTCATTCTGGTCGGCGACGACCAGACGGTCACCACTTTTTGCAAAGCGCTCAGCCACGGCTTTTCCGATTCCCTGACCTGCCCCGATCGCCAGAACCACTCTGCTGCTCATCATGAAACGGCTCCCTGACCCCGATCATTGGCCAAATCGACTTGGCTCAACCCTTTTCCCGTGAACCGCAACATTGCCCGATCCCGCTTAGCTGACTGACGAGATGCTGACACTATGATGGGCGCGATCGAAAATATTCTGGTTGCCTTGCTCCCATCCCAACTCCTGCCTCATGCGGACGATCTTCCAATCCGGGTTGCGGATCAGCTCGTACCGATAATAGCCGAATTGCTGCTGGGTCGATCCATCCGGATCGTCGGCGCAATAATGCGTCGCGTTAAGGGTGGATATGCACACGGCCTCGTCACCCGATATCGTGACCTGATGGTTCGCGCTGATATGCTGGGTCGCGTCATAATTGGAAAAGGTTTTGCTGGCGTAAGCGATGATGTCCTGCCGGGTGAAGGTCGTCCATTCGCCGGTCGAAACCAGATAAAGGGAAACTTCGTCGGTGAAGCAATCGGCCAAATCTTCCCATTGGCGACGGTCCAGGCTGGTGGCGTACCGCGTAACGATATCAATGATGCATTGGCGATCGTATATTGAACGGATCATGTCTTCTATTGAACGGATCATGTCTTCCTGAAACATCACTGGCTCCGGCATGCATCTTTCTCCTAAAGGCCAGCTTCGCGTGGCCAATTCAACATAAGAATCCTTATTTAGTCTTTTATGTTAATCATCGCGGGTCGTTATGCAAGGTAATGCAGGATAATGACCATCGGTAAGGCAAAATATCAACAAAAATGTTGATTTGCAGACATTAGAGTTTATCCTTAACTCGCATTTCGTCGTGTCGGTGGCAGGCGCCCTTTATGATTTCGACCTTTATTCAGGCGGGCATGAGGCCGTGGCTGGCTGGTCGGTCGGGTGGATAAGGCTGGAGAAGGGGAGGCCCGCGCCCGGTCAAAATAATACGCAATTGCACGCTGGGAGGATGGAAAGGAATATGTCGTTGCGAGACCGCTTCGGAAAAACGCCAAGGTTCATTCTGCTTCTCCTCACCGGCTTGCTCATGCTGGCTGCAGGTGCCCCGCTGGTTTATGGAGGGTGGCAACTTCTGGCGTTGGGCGGATCAGCCTATTATCTTCCGGCAGGCCTGATCCTTATGGTGGCTGGCGTGTTGACGCTGTCCCGGCGCATAGTGGGTGTGGCGCTCTATCTTTGCCTGTATGCGTTCACATTGGGCTGGGCGATATGGGAGGTGGGGTTCGATTTCTGGAAGCTCTCACCCAGAATCGTTGCTCCGACTGTCGTTGCGATATTGGCCCTGTTATGTGCTGCCCTCGCTATGGGCGGCAAAGGGGGGTGGAGCGATCGGCGACGGAACCGCATTTCCGGACTGGCTGGCGCGGGGGTGCTCACACTCTGTCTCATGATTTTCGCAGTCGGGGCGCTCAGGCCGCATAACGCCATCTATGCCAGCGGGTATGGTGCCGGAACACAAGCGGCGCCTGCCGCTCAGGGAGGAGATTGGCTCGCTTATGGCCGCACCAATGAGGGGCGGCGCTTTGCGCCGTTCGGTCAGATCAACCGGCAGAATGTCAAGGATCTGGAGATCGCCTGGACCGCGCATACAGGCGATGTCCCCGGTATAGGCGCAGCAGATGAGAATACGCCGCTCCAGATCGGCACAAAGCTGATTTCGTGCAGCCCCCATAATATAGTTCACGCTCTGGATGTTGATACGGGACAGGTGCTGTGGGCTTTTGATCCGAAGGCCGATGCCATCAGGCCGCGCTGCCGCTCTGTCAGCTATTATCGGGACGACGCTGTTTCGCCTGAGAATCCGGGTGAGAGGGATCGAAATCGTCCTTGCCGGGAGCGTCTCGTCATAGCGACGATTGGTGCGCAGCTTATCGAACTCGATCTTGAGACCGGCAAGCCTTGCGATGGTTTCGGCGTGAACGGCGTGATCGATTTGAACGCTGGTCTGGGGAAGGTTGAAAAAAGCCATTATTTTGTCACCTCTGCACCGACGGTGACGAAAGGACTGATCATTGTTGGCGGAACCGTTATCGATTCAGCCAATGTCGATGTTCCCTCAGGCGTCGTAAGGGCGTTTGATGCCAGAACGGGAGAATTGCGCTGGTTCTGGGATCTTGGCCGAACCGATGACGACAACAGCGCATTGCCGCCCGGCGCCGTTTATACGCGGGGAACGCCAAATGTCTGGGCTCCGCCTGCGGCGGATGACGAACTGGGCCTGATCTTCCTGCCCATGGGCAATCCTTCGCCCGATCACTGGGGCGGCAAGCGCACTCCGGAGATGGAGAAATATGGTTCCTCGATCGTGGCGCTGGATGTTGCGACTGGCAAGGTGCGCTGGTCGTTCCAGACTGTGCATCATGATCTGTGGGATTACGATGTCGCATCGCAGCCCACGCTTTACGACGTGCCCGATGGCAAGGGCGGCAGGGTGCCTGCCATCATTCAACCGACCAAGCGGGGCGAGATTTTCGTACTGGACCGCCGGACAGGCGCGCCGCTCGCTAATGTTACGGAACGCTCTGTGCCCCGCAACGCGGCTCCGGGCGACCGTGCCTCGCTAACGCAACCTTATTCGACAGGCATGCCGACCATATCGGGCGGACGTCTCACAGAAGCCGATATGTGGGGACTCTCTCCGCTGGACCAGCTGTGGTGCCGGATCGAGTTCCGCAAGATGCGGTATGACGGAGATTTCACCCTGCCGGGAACTGAGGCGTCGCTAACCTATCCGGGCGTTTTCGGAGGAATGAACTGGGGCGGTGCCTCTGTTGACGAGAACAGGGATTATCTCATCGTCAACGACATCCGCCTCGCGCAGAAATTTGCTCTGGTTCCGCGGGCAATCGCCGACCGGGAGAGCAAGGCGGATATTCTCGCAAGCTTCGGGGCGAAGGATATCAAGCCCGGTCACGGCGGGTTGATGCTACAGAAAGGCACGCCTTTCGCGGCGCTCTATTTCAACTTCATGTCGCCGCTCAATGTCCCGTGCACCGCGCCGCCCTATGGCACGCTTACCGCCATTGACCTCAAAACCCGGAACATCGCCTGGCAGATACCGCTCGGCACAACAAGAGATAGCGGCCCGTTAGGTATTGCCATGCGATTGCCGATGCCGATCGGCCTGCCCACGATCGGCGGATCGCTGGTAACGGGATCGGGTCTCATCTTTTTTGCCGGCACGCAGGACTTCTATCTCAGGGCGATTGATTCCGCGACTGGGCGCGAGGTCTGGAAGGGGCGCATGCCTTTGGGGGCGGGCGCAACTCCGATGACCTATGTGTCGCCACGAACCGGTCGCCAATATGTCGTCATTGCCGCGAGCGGGGCCCGGGATTCGTCGATTACAGGGGATCGCGTAATAGCTTTCGCGCTGCCAAACGCGCAGGCTGAACGAAAACAGCCATAAGCGGCCCCCGAGATTCGCAGGCAGAGCATAGAAAATCAAATCGATGGAAAAGGCCGGGAGTATGAGTTCCAAGAATCTGGCGGAAGAGAGCATACAGGGGACGGGCGGTGAAGCTCCCCCAAGTCTGAGTGGCGGGCCGGATGCCTTGAACCCGCGCTCATCGGTAATCATGATGCTTCTCCTGATGGCCTCGCAAGTCATCAATCAGGTCGACAGAGCCGTTCTAGCCGTCGCCGCGCCGGACATTATGCGCGATCTGGGATTGTCAGCAGGGCAATATGGGCTTCTGGCAAGCAGTTTTTACTTTTTTCACTCCATCACAGGGATAGTGGTGGGTCTGTGGCTGTCCCACCGGATCCGTCCGCTGTTGATGGTCATATGGCTGATAGCGATCTGGGCAGTCGTTCAGATACCGCCACTCATTTTTGCCTCTTTTGCAACGCTGCTTTTGTCGCGCATCATACTTGGCGCAGCTGAAGGGCCCAGCATCGCGGCGGCTGTAGCAGCGACGCATGAGGTGTTTCCGCCGGATAAGCGCAGCATCCCGACATCTCTTATCTGGATCGGCGCGCTTGTGGGCGCCGTCGCCGCGCCTCCAGGGCTGGCATATAGCATTTCGCTGTTCGGCTGGAGAGCGGGATTTGCCCTCTGCGCCTTGCTGAGTGCGCTCTTGCTGATCGCGCTGTTGCTGGCATGGCGCGCGGGAATTGGCCGAGAAGCGCCCCCTGAACATCAGGCCTCCCCGCCTGTTGCCCGGCCCACGCCGGAAACGGGTGGAGCATTGCGTCACTGGCTCCATCCAGCCGTCGTTTTAATTACCCTGGCCGGATTTTGCAGCTACTGGATGACGTCTTTTGCGTTTTCATGGATGTTCCCCATGTTCAATCTGGGCTGGGGGTGGGGGCCTGTGTCTGCCAGCTGGGCGACATCGTTTGTTTTCCTTTGGTGCTCGGTGCCGCTGCTGGCGGTTTCCTTCATTTCCCAGAAGATGCTGCGCCGTGGAATCGACTTCAAACGGTCGGTTATATTACCCGTTGCGGCGTGTTTGCTGATGGGGGCGACTTTCCTCATCGGCGCGGGGCTGACGGAAGCTGTTGTCGGCAAATTCGTTCTATTCGCGCTTGGCGTTGGACTGATGCCGGTTGTGGGCGCCACCATGACCATCGTCATCAGTCACGTCACGCCTGCGACACATCGAAACAAGCTGCTGCTGGTGCTGACGGCCTCCATCGCATTCGCAGGGTTGCCGTCGCCCTATGTGTCCGGTTTGCTCATCGAAAGATCGGCAGAGCATGGCTATGACTACGCCATCTTGTGTGGGGCAGCGATCGCCGCATTAGGCGGATTACTTACATTAAGGTTGTTTTTCAGCAATGCCGTTCACCCACCAAAAGATTGAACCAGTTTGCTTTCGTATATTCATATTCAATAAAAACTATTAAAAATCAAAGTATTGATACGCAGTGACGGCGCGAGGCAAGGCAATCTGTCTTGATTATTGCCTGTCTCAAAAGTTAAGAAAACTTACTTAAAAGTTTAATAATGGTTGAACGTGTTTGTGTGCTTCGCTAGAAAGCGTCAGGCAATCGCCTGAACCGCCTTTCGAGGCGGGCACAAAACAAAATCAGAGGGGGAAGATCAGATGAAAAGCTATGCGTTGCTCGCCGCAGTATCGGCGCTTACTCTTTCCAGTGTTGCATTCGCTCAGGATGAAGCGGCCGGCGGTGGTTCGCTTATGGATGACATCATCGTGACGGCGCAGAAGAAGTCGGTCGGCGAAAGGGCGCAAGACGTTCCGATCGCAATGACGGCGTTGAACGATGGGCAGCTCGAGGCGCTGAACGTCCGTTCTCTTGGCGATCTGAACTCGATTTCTCCCAACGTCACTCTGGACGAAAATGGGACGGTGAAGGGCTATGCGAATTTCACCATTCGTGGATCGAGCCAGAACAGCTCGGTGCCATCGCTGGAGCCGGGCGTAGGCCTTTTTGTTGACGGCGTATATCAGGGCGTTTCGGCCGGTTCGGTATCGGACAATTTCGACTTTTCCAGCGTGCAGATTCTACGCGGCCCGCAAGGCACGCTGTTCGGGCGTAATGTCACCGGCGGTGCCGTGCTCGTGGAGACCGCACGGCCTACCAACGATTTCGGGGGCTATGCAAAGGCATCCATCGAAACTGGCCCGGAATATTCACTTCAGGGTGCGATCAACGTGCCTATCGTTCCGGGTGCGGTGACGGCGCGTGTCGCCGGTTATTATCGGAAGGATGAGGGCTGGTTCACCAACCAGTTCGATGGTTCTTCGCTGGGCAAGACCAGAACCTTCATTGTCCGCCCGACTATCAAGATCGAGTCTGGCGGGGTTACCCAGACTTTCATAACGGAATATGGTAACGTCAAGGGCGACGGGCCGCCTTTGCAAGCCCGCAATCCTATTTTCGGGCCCGATCCTTTCGTCATCAACGTCGATGATCCGGGATTGACGGATCGGCGCTGGTATTCGCTGACTTCGGAAACCAATATCGATGTTGCCTTCGGTGATGGTACGATCACGAATGTTTTGGGCTATCGCAATATCAAGGATCTGAGCCGGGCGGATATCGACGCCAGCCCTTCTGTGCTTTTCATTGGCAATTTCCTGACCGATCAGCATCAGATCAGCAACGAGCTGCGCTATGCGGGCCGTTTCGGCATCGCCGAGATTACGACAGGCCTCTACTACCTTAATCAGGATCTGGTCTATGTGGAGGCGCGCGCACCCTTTGTTGCAGGTGATCGCGGCGGCGGTGGCCATCAGAGGCAGAACAGCTATGGCATCTTCGCCCAGACAAGCCTCCATCTGACTGATCAGCTCACCCTGATCGGTGGTTTGCGCTATTCCTATGAAGAAAAGGCGGCGCAGATCGTTCGGCTAACCGTAGGACGGTGCGTCGACATTAAGCAGCCATGTGATTTCAATGCATCGCCCACGGTCGACGACAAGCGCCATTGGGACAGCTTCAGCCCGAAGCTGGGTATCGATTACAAGATCACTCCCGATGTGCTGGCCTATGCCTCGTTCAGCAAGGCAGTGCGCAGCGGAGGCTTCAATGTTCGCCTGTCCGATCCTTTGGATCCGGGCACTTATAATCAGGAACAGCTGACCGCTTATGAAGTCGGTGTGAAGGCAGACCTGCTCGACAAGGCCCTTCGCGTCAATATCTCTGCCTTCCAGAATGACTATGATGGATTGCAGCGGACCGTCAGCAAATTTGTAGGCGTCGCGCCGAACGTTAATATCCTGCAGACGATCGACAATTCCGCCGACGCACGCATCAAGGGCTTCGAAATCGATATCACGATGCAGCCGAGCCGCGAGCTTCAGGTGGTGATGGGCGCTGGTTATTTGCATGCTCGCTATACCGACATCAGGGCTGACCTGAACGGCGATACTGTGATCGATCAGAAAGATTACGACCTGCGCCTGTCCCGCATACCGAGCTGGAGTGTGTCTGCAGGTGCGATCTACACGCATGAATTCGGTTCGAATGCGACGCTGAGGGGGCAGCTCTTCTATTCGCACCGTTCCGATCAGGCCGGACAGGACAATAACAGCGTGATCTATCCGGCATATGAGGATATGCGGGCCGACATCACCTACACACTGCCGAACCGGGCAACATCGATCTCGGTTTACGGGCGCAACATTACCGATGAAGCACGGAACACCGGAAGCAACGGTCCGATTGGTTTCCCGTCGGGTGGCTTCAAGGATGTGAGTGAAGGACGTTCGGTAGGTGTGGAAGTCCGCCACAATTTCTGAACAGGAAAGGGGGCTGCGCTACATGTGCAGCCCCTTTATTGGTCGAGAGCCCAGAGCCGCCCAGGGCCATCGCCAACAGCTTAGCATGTAAGGATAATGTGAATGCGTGACGCAGTTATCGTTTCGACCGCCAGGACAGCGATCGGCAAGGCCTATCGTGGTGCTTTCAACAACATGCCGTCGCCGACCCTGGCCGCAAAAGCGATTACGGCGGCAGTTGAACGTGCCGGTATTGCCCCGGACGAAATCGATGATTGCATTCTGGGCAGCGCTCTGCCGCAAGGGTATCAGCAGACTATCGGACGGACGGCTGCGTTGAGGGCGGGGCTGCCCGACACGGTTTCGGGAATGACGGTTGATCGTCAGTGCGGATCAGGCTTGATGGCGATTTCCATCGCAGCCAAGCAGATCATCGTGGACCGAATGGACATTGTGCTGGCGGGAGGCGTCGAATCGATTTCGACCGTTCAGACCGAAAAATTGCGTATCGATGCTGATCCCGACCTGATGAAAATCGCTCCCGATGTTTATCTGCCCATGATTGACACAGCGGAGGTTGTTTCGAGCCGCTATGGCATCAGCCGCGAACGGCAGGACGCTTATGCCCTTCAGTCCCAGCAGCGAACGGCTGCGGCTCAGCTCGCCGGCAAGTTCGACGATGAGATCGTTCCCGTCAGTGCGGTGATGAAGGTGAAGGACCGCCAAACCGGCGAAGTTTCGGAAAAACAGGTGGTCCTTGAAAAAGACGAAGGAAATCGGCCGCAGACCAAGCTGGAAGATCTCACGACGCTTGCTCCCGTGCGTGAAGGAGGCTTCGTCACGGCCGGGAATGCGAGCCAGCTGTCGGATGGCGCGTCGGCTTGTATAGTCATGGAAGCGAGCCTTGCGGAAAAGCGTGGGCTTCAACCGCTCGGTCGCTATGTCGGCATGGCAGTGGTTGGAACCAAGCCGGACGAAATGGGAATTGGCCCGGTGTTCGCGGTGCCAAAATTACTCAGCCGTTTCGGCCTTTCCATGGATGACATCGATTTGTGGGAACTGAACGAAGCATTTGCTACGCAACTGCTCTACTGTCAGGATATTCTTGGCATTCCCAATGACACGCTCAATGTGAATGGTGGCGCCATCTCCATTGGACATCCTTATGGCATGTCGGGAGCGAGAATGACCGGCCATGCTCTCATCGAGGGCAAGCGTCGTGGTGCGAAATATGTCGTCGTAACAATGTGCGTGGGCGGTGGCATGGGCGCTGCAGGTCTTTTCGAGGTTCTGTGATGACAGAACCGGCGCAGGAAGATATGGACGCCAGCGAGCGCCTGATTAGCCGGGAACCGGTCATTGTGCGCCGCCGCGTGATATGGGGTGAGTGTGATCCTGCTCAGGTCGTTTACACCCCGCGCTACGGCGATTATCTGGCTTCGGCATTCATGTGGTTCGCGCGCACGGTTCTTGGGGATTTGCTCAAACTGGATGACGGCACGGCGATCGGGACACCGATGAAGGCGATGACGCTGGAATTTCATCGACCGCTCAGGGTGGACGACTATTTCGACATGGTTGTCGAGATTCCTGAGATCCGGAACCGGACATTCGATCTGGACGTCAAGGCGCTGTCCCTGACTGGCCAGACGCATTTCACCGGTAGGCTGTCACCGATTCTGATCAAGGGGTCGACGTTCGAAACCATCGAGATCAGCCCCGCTCTACGCGAGGTACTCAATGCGTATCAACTCAATGTGCAAGAAATAACAAGGTAGAAATGCATGGCGGGCATAGAGGGGAATTATCAGGTTAACTGATTGAGATCGAGCGATAGTGCCGACGTGAGTTTTCTTCCGGCAGGAGAGGCCGCGGTTTTCCATATCTCCATTACGGCTGCTGCTCGGGCCAGCCATTTCAGATCAGCAAGCTCTAACTTTTGCTCATCTTCGAGCGGTGGTGCATTGCGGCTGTGAAAAGATTTCCCTGTCTCTAAAATCATACGTCCCGGCTTTGGGCGGGGTTTTCTTGTACTGCCTTGGTGCTGCCCGAGGCAAATTCAAGATTTGTCGGAATCTCTGCCGGAACGACAGCGCAAAACAGGACCTAAGTAGAAGATTCTAAATGGTGAGCCCTGCTGGGTTCGAACCAGCGACCTACTGATTAAAAGTCAGTTGCTCTACCGACTGAGCTAAGGGCCCACAGACGCGCGGCCTGTGCCGGGTTGCGGTAGGGAAGGCACCTAGTGAGCATCGTTCGCCCGGTCAACCTGCTTCGGCTTTTTTGCGAGCTTTTTTGAGGCATGCGCGGAGCTGGCTTATGGTGCGGCCGGAAAACGGGTCACGCCAGCCGGGTGCGATCTGTGTCAGGGGAGCGAGCACGAAGTCGCGTTCACGGAAAGCAGGATGGGGGATGATGAGCCCATCGTCCGCCCAGAAGCCGCCGCTCCACAGCACTATGTCGAGGTCGAGCGGGCGTGCGGCCCAGCGCATCGACCGGCGACGCCCGGCCTTGTGCTCCATGCGCTTGAGACGTTTGAGCAGGCGATCGGGAGCAAGCTCTGTCTCGATCAGCATCGTTGCATTGGCATAGCGGCGGCGCGACTGGCCGAGAGGTGGCGTGTCGAGGATACGCGATGCCGCCAATGCATGAAAGGGCTTGCGGGACAGGCGGTCTATCGCCTGCTCGACGAGCTTGCGCGGCGTGAGGATGCGCGAGCGCGGCTGGTTGGAACCGAGGGCGATCGCATAAATGTGGCGTTTGGCCTTTTTCAATCAGAGATCCTGAACCAGACGGGTATAAAGTTCGGGCCGCCGGTCGCGGAAGAAACCCATGCCGGCGCGATGTTTACGCGCGCGGTCGAGATCGAGCGTGGCGACCAGCGCGCCGACCTGCCATTCCTCGACCTCGGCGATGAAATCGCCCCATTCGTCGGTGATGAAGCTGTGGCCGTAAAAGCTTTGCGTCCGTTCGCCTTCCCCTTCCGTACCGATGCGGTTGGCAGCGATCACCGGCATGCAGTTCGAGACGGCATGACCAAGCATGGCACGCCGCCACATCCGGCTGGTGTCGAGGCTGTCGTCATAGGGTTCGGACCCGATGGCAGTCGGGAAGAACAGCATCTCCGCGCCCATCAGCGCCATGATACGCGCGGTTTCCGGGTACCATTGGTCCCAGCATATGCCGACGCCGATGGTGCCATATCTGGTTTCCCACACCTTGAAACCCGAATTGCCGGGGCGGAAATAATATTTCTCCTCATAGCCCGGCCCGTCGGGGATATGGCTCTTGCGATAGACACCCATGATTTCGCCCGCATCGTCGATCATGGCGAGCGAATTATAATGATGCTGTCCGTCGCGCTCGAAGAAACTGGTGGGGATATAGACCTCCAGTTCTTTCGCCAGCGCCTGCATGGCGAGCACGGCGGGATGCTCGGCGACGGGCCGGGCGCGGGCGAACAGCGCCTCATCCTCGACTGTGCAGAAATAGGGGCCTTCAAACAGTTCCGGCGGCAAGATGATCTTCGCACCGCGCGCGGCGGCCTTGCGCGCATGATCGGTCACGAGCGCGATATTCGCGTCGAAATCGTCCGAAAAGGCGAGCTGCAGAGCGGCAACGGTGACTGGCTTCATAAGATGCATCCGGTTCAAGAAGGCATTTGCTGGCTGGTGCAGTGGAAACTACCGCCGCCCGCCAATATGCCATCGCTGGGCAAAGGCACAATATCCCGGCCCGGAAAAAAGGGCGCGAGCGTGGACAGCATCGCCTCGTCATTGGGGTAGCCATAGACGGGCACGACCACGGCAGCATTGCCGATTAGGAAATTCATGTAGCTGGCCGGAATGATCTCGCCGTCCACTTCTACCCGCCCCGGCGAGGGCATCGGCGCGACAGTGAGGCCATGCGCTTTCGCGCGAGCGGCGGCATCGGCATAGATGGTGGCGTTTGGGTCGTCGTCGGTGCTCGCCTGTGGAATGGCGATGACGCCAGGTGCGACGAAGCGCGCGAGATTGTCGACATGCCCGTCGGTATGATCATTCAGCAGGCCGTCACCGAGCCACAGCATGTCCGTAAGGCCCAATGTGCCCGCGAGCAATGTTTCGATCTGCCGTTTGTCCACGCCCGGATTGCGATTGGGGTTGAGCAGGCATTGCTCCGTCGTCACGAACAGCCCGGTGCCGTCGGTATCGACCGCGCCGCCCTCGAAGATGAAGGGCGCGCTCAGGCAGGGCAGGGCAGTGGTCGCCGCGAGACGCGCGCCGATATCCTCATCGCCGGGCATGTCATATTTGCCGCCCCAGCCATTGAAGCGGAAATCGACGAGCACGCGTTCTCTGGCTGGCCCAACCACGCCTATCGGCCCGGTGTCGCGCAACCAGACATCACCGATACGCTGGACGACGATCTGTGCATCGCTGGTCAGCAAGGCGCGGGCCTGCGCCGCGCTTGTCTCATCATTGCAGACGAGCCGCACATCTTCGCCTTTGCCACCTGCGCGCACGGCATCGGCAAAGGCCGCGATTTGCGCCTGTGCTTGCGCCAACCTATCCGCATCACCCCATTCGGCCACATTCCACGGAAAACCGATCCATAGCCACTCATGCTGTTCCCATTCGGCGGGCATGCGGATGGTCATGTGGCAGTTTCCTGTATCGAAATAAAAAGGGCGGCTCTTGCGAACCGCCCTTTGCATATATTGGCGCTGTTCGAAAGATCAGCGCGAATAGAATTCGACGACCAGATTCGGTTCCATCTTCACCGGATAGGGCACCTCGTCGAGCGTCGGCACGCGGGTGTAGGTCACCTTCGCCGCGCCATCGGGCGAGACATAATCGGGGATGTCGCGCTCGGGCAGGCTCTGCGCCTCGATAACGAGCGCCATTTCCTTGGCCTTGGCTCCAAGCGTGATTTCGTCGCCAACGGAAACCAGACGGCTGGCGATGTTGCACTTCACGCCATTCACATAGACATGGCCATGCGACACGATCTGGCGCGCGGAGAAGATGGTCGGTGCGAACTTGGCGCGATACACGACCGCATCAAGGCGGCGTTCGAGCAGGCCGATCAGGTTCTGGCCGGTATCACCCTTCATACGGGCGGCTTCGGTGTAGTTCTTCTTGAACTGCTTCTCGGTGATGTCGCCATAATAGCCCTTCAGCTTCTGCTTGGCGCGCAGCTGAATGCCATAATCGGAAACCTTGCCCTTGCGGCGCTGGCCGTGCTGGCCGGGGCCATATTCACGCTTGTTGACCGGGGATTTCGGGCGGCCCCAGATGTTTTCACCCATCCGGCGGTCGAGTTTATACTTCGAGCTTGTACGCTTGGTCATAAAATTCCTGTCAATTGCTACAACGTCAATCGCTCTCATGAAGAAGGCGATGTCATTCCCGGTATCCGCTCTGCACCGAATGAACCGGGCAGGGCCACCGCTTCACCGGGGTGCGGGGCCAATTGCGAAGGCGCGCCTATGGCGAGGATGAGCGTAAGAGTCAAGATTATTTGGCGTCAAGGCTATTTGCCGACAGCGCCGCTCAGGAACTCCGACCACCGCCGCCCGATCGCCTCGCTGCCATAGGTCCGGTCGAGATAATCGCGGCTCGAGACCAATTGCGCGCGGGTGGCGGGGGCAGCTTCGGCGTAAAGCTGCAACCCGCCTTGCCAGTCGTCAAGTGAAACGAACAGGCGCAGCTCCTCATAGGCATCGATGGCGTCCGCCACCACGCCCAGCCCGGCCATGATCGCGGTGGCGGGGCGGTTGATCGTCTTGCCGACGGTATAATCATTCTTCTCGACCGGGATGATGGCGACATCATGCAGCGCGAGGGCCGCACGGAAGCTGTTGATCGACCAAGGCATATAGGCGGTCGGGATGGCCCAGCGGCGGGCGGACTGCCAATAGCGCCAGCGCTCGTTGCTGATGATCGAGAGCGTGACCGGATGGTGCCGACTGAAACGGTCAAGTTCGCGCACCGCACGGTCGAGATGGGAGAAGCCCGCGATCTTGCCATAGCTTTTGCCGAACCAGACGCAGTGGAGCGCGCCCGGATGCCGCGCGATAAAGCGCTCCAGCCGCGACAGATGGTGCCTTTCGAAAACTCCAAGCGAGGAGCGGTCCACCACCGGCAGCGCATCGAGCGCATCGGGAATGACCTGCATCTTGGCCGCGACATCGGGAACGACAGCCGCGATCTGCGCCGCCAATATCGGGGTCGAGCAGGTGATATGCGTGGCGAGCGACAGCATTTCATCAAAGCGCGCGACCTTTTGCCGATAGCCAAGCCCCGCCTTCGCCTGATGGATATTGTCACAAATGTCGAAGACGACGCATTTCCCCAGCGCCCGCAATTGCCGCGCTATGCCGAGTGAGCGCGATGAAAAGGATTTGGAAAAGACCACCGCATCATAGCCCGCCGGACCGACGGCGGGTGAATAGGTATCTGCATCATAACCGAGCCGTTGCATGGCCCCTATGGGTTCGATCAGGCGCACACGAATGCTCGCCATCGCCGGGTTATAGTTGTCGGCATGCCATGCGACACGCATATTGCCGCTGTGCATCCTATTCGGGCCTGCGTGGCCGCGCGAGTTTCGACAGCATGCCGCGCATGGTGCGCACTTCGAGATGGTTCCAGCCCGGCTTGGTCAGCACATTGCGCAGCGTCAATCGGGTCGCGGCGGCGCGGTCGGGTGGGAAGAAATAGCCCGCTTCCTCCAACATTGTGTCGAACTGGGCGATCATGCCTTCCAGATCTTCCTGCGGCGCGGGCGGCAGCAATTCTTCGGTCGGCGGCGACGCGAGAGCGATGCCTTTGGACCACTCATAAGCGATGAGGATCACCGCCTGTGCCAGATTGAGCGAACCGAATTCCGGGTTGATCGGCACCGTAACGATCTTGCGGGCGAGCGCGACATCCTCGGTTTCGAGGCCGGAGCGTTCCGGGCCGAAGACGATGGCCGAGCGTCCTTGCGCGGCGTGGATTTCCCGCGCCGCTTCCTCCGGCGTCACGACCGGCTTGGTGACGCCGCGCTTGCGCACCGTTGTGGCGTAGACGTGCGCGCAATCGGCGACCGCTTCGGCAAGCGTAGCATATACCTGCGCGCGTTCCAGCACCACGTCTGCGCCCGCCGCCGATGGCCCGGCATCCGGGTTGGGCCAGCCGTCGCGTGGGGCGACGAGGCGCATCTCGGTCAGCCCGAAATTGAGCATCGCCCGCGCCGCCTTGCCGATATTCTCCCCCAGTTGCGGGCGAACGAGAACAATGACGGGGGGCATTATGAGAGAGGGAGGCATGACGGGGCTATTCTCCCCCGGCCTCTTTCACGGTCGAGGCGAAATCCTCGAAATCCTTGGCTTCGCGGAAATCCTTGTAGACGCTGGCGAAGCGGATATAGGCGACGCTGTCGAGCGCCATCAGCGCCTCCATCACCATCTCGCCGATGGATTGCGCGGTGACTTCGTTTTCGCCGCCGGTTTCGATCTGGCGCTGGATGCTGGAAACGAGCTTTTCGATGCGCGCCGGGTCGATCGGCCGCTTGCGGGTGGCGATGTCGACCGAGCGGGCGAGCTTGTCGCGGTCGAACGGTTGACGACGCCCCTCGCTTTTTAAAACCCATATATCGCGCAACTGGATGCGTTCGAAGGTCGTGAAACGCGCGGCGCAGGCTTCGCACTGGCGGCGGCGGCGAATGGCGGCGCCATCCTCCGTAGGCCTCGAATCCTTCACCTGGCTGTCTTCATGTCCGCAGAAAGGGCATCGCATGGATCAGGTTTTCACTTTCTTTGGCAGGCCGATAAACAGGCCGATCAATGCGCCCGCGATCCAGCGATTGCCGGGCAATGCGCTCCCGATAAGAGCGCCCATGAGCATAAATGCCGCAATACGGACCAGAACCGGGTTTGCGCCTGTCCGCGCTTGCAAGCCCTTGCCCTCTGCCATCGCCCTGCCTGCGGTCAGAATTCGGGGTTGGGCTGTTTTTGGCGCGTTGATCGTTCGCGGCGAGGTGGCGGCGGGGAGCGCCCCTCCACCCATTTTCCGGCCGCAATGGGGGCAGAAGGAACGGTGTCCCTCGATCACCCCGTTGCAGTCCGGACATTTCACGCGCGCTCAGCCCTCGTAGATCGGGAAACGGGCGCATAAAGCCGCGACTCGTTCGCGCACATTGGCCTCGATCGTTGGGTCGCCAGCTTCGCCCTTTTCCTTCAGGCCGCCCAGCACATCGGCGATCATGTCGCCAATCGCCTCGAATTCCGCTATGCCGAAGCCCCGCGTGGTGCCAGCGGGGCTGCCGACGCGGATACCGCTGGTCTTGGTGGGCGGCAACGGATCGCCGGGGATGCCGTTCTTGTTGCAGGTGATGCAGCTGCGCTCCAGCGCCTCGTCCGCGTCCTTGCCGGAAATGCCATAAGGGCGCAGGTCGATGAGCGAGAGATGAGTGTCCGTTCCGCCCGAAATTACAGCGAGACCACGCGCTTCGAGCCGTGTCGCAAGCGCCTTGCTGTTCGCCACTACCGCCTTGGCATAGGCCTTGAATTCGGGGGTCAGCGCTTCGCCGAACGCCACCGCCTTCGCCGCGATCACATGCATCAGCGGCCCGCCCTGAAGGCCGGGGAATACTGCCGAGTTGATCTTCTTCGCAATAGCCTCGTCGTCGGTCAGGATCATGCCGCCGCGCGGACCGCGCAGCGTCTTGTGCGTGGTGGTGGTGACGACATGGGCATGACCGAAGGGGGTAGGGTGGACGCCGCCCGCCACCAGTCCCGCGAAATGCGCCATATCCACCATGAACAGCGCGCCCACCTTGTCGGCAATCGCGCGGAAACGGGCGAAATCGAGAAAGCGCGGATAGGCGCTGCCACCCGCGATGATGAGCGTGGGCTTATGCTCGATCGCCATTGCCTCGACCACGTCCATGTCGATGACATGCGTATCCTCGCGCACGCCATATTGAACGGCGTTGAACCATTTGCCCGACATTGCGGGCTTGGCGCCATGCGTCAGATGGCCGCCGGCGTCGAGCGAAAGACCCATGATCGTATCGCCCGGCTTGGTGAGCGCCAGCATCACGCCGCCATTGGCCTGCGCGCCCGAATGGGGCTGCACATTGGCGAAGCCACAGCCGAAAAGCTCTTTCGCCCGATCAATGGCGAGCTGCTCGACATCGTCGGACGGCGCACAGCCCTGATAATAGCGCTTGCCGGGATAGCCCTCGGCATATTTGTTGGTGAAGACTGACCCCTGCGCTTCCAGCACCGCTTTCGAAACGATATTCTCCGAAGCGATCAGCTCGATCTGGTTCTGCTCGCGTTTCAGCTCCTTGCCGATGGCGGCAAAAACGGCGGGATCGCGGCTGGCAACGCCCGCAGTAAAGAAGTCGGCGGCGCGAATATCATTCGCGGCTTCGAGGGTGGCGGGGGCGGTGCTCATGGGCGAAGTCCTTTCTGAACTCAGAGCTTAGATGTGGGGCGCGGGGTTTGAAAGCTTGTCGACGCGGCGTTGGTGGCGATCTCCGCCAAATTCGGTCGAAAGGAAGGCGGAAACGCAGGCCTTCGCCATTTCCGGGCCGATCAGCCGCGCACCCATGGCGATGACATTGGCGTTATTATGTTCGCGCGCGAGCGTCGCGGAAAGCGGTTCGTTCACCAGTGCGGCGCGTGCCGCCGGGTTGCGGTTGACGGCGATGGAGATGCCGATGCCCGATCCGCACAGCGCGATGCCGCGCTCTGCTTCGCCCGAAGCGACGGCCTGAGCGAGCTTGTAACCATAATCGGGGTAATCGACGCTGGCCGCTTCATGCGGGCCGAGATCGCTCACTTCATGCCCTTCGCCGCGCAGCCAGTCGGCAAGCAGCGCCTTCAGTTCAAGAGCGGCATGGTCGGATGCGATGGCGATGCGCATGGGCGGTGTTTCCATTGCTGGCGATTCGGCTATGCGGCCTATCTAGGGACGTTGTCATGGAATTGCCACCGAAGTGTTGCGGCTCTATGCGATGGCTCTGTGCGATGTCAGAAAAGGAGAGATGACCATGGCTGTTGGCGCAATGTCCGGCGCGATATTGTCGTTGCTTATGCTGGCGGGCATCGCGCTGGGCGGGGGCGGTGTGTATCTGCTGGCCAAACGACCGGAAAACAGTAAGCAGGGCTGGCTGATGATCGTCGCCGCGCTGGTGATGTTCGGTAATGTGGCGATCTGGTCCATGCCTTTATAAGCTATGCGTGAAACCGGGGTAGCGCAGCCATCAGCATAAGATCCGCACGCGGATAGATGTTTGTTAAAGGCACGCACTTTCGGGATGCAGATGGCGCAAAAAGAGACAGATTGAGCGCTATCTCGCGCTCGTCGAGCAGGGTCTGCATGTCCACGCTGGTGCCCCGCACCATCAGGCCGCTTCACCGATTGCGGGTATCGAGCATATCAGATCGAGTCCGAGAACATGCGCTACCCGGCCAGTGGCAACGAACGAAGCGACGCAGTGAAAAAGCTCGACGATTTCCCCGTCGGAAAACACCGCCTTCGCGCATGTCCAAAATTCTTCGTCCTTGGCCAGCGCCTGTGGTTCGGTGCAAAAGCGTTCGGCAAGTTCGATGGCGATGCGCTCTTGGTCGCTATAGCCTGCATAGTTACGCCAGTCTAGGGTCAGGACCCATTGATTTGCGGTGAGGGTTATGATTCAGGCGTCCGCGAAGGAGCCTGAAAGATGCGAGATTTGTTTTGGCTGACGGACGAGCAGATGGCTCGGCTTGCGCCCTATTTTCCGAAGATCCATGGTCGTGCGCGGGTTGATGACCGGCGCGTTTTGAGCGGAATAATCTTCGTCAATCGCAATGGGTTACGGTGGTGCGATGCGCCGAGGGAATATACCCCGGCGAAGACGCTTTATAACCGCTGGAAGCGCTGGGGAGACAAGGGTGTCTTCATCCGGATGATGGAAGGTTTGGCAGCGCCGCAGGCTTCCGAACGCAAGACGGTCATGATCGATGCAACTTATCTCAAAGCACACCGCACGCGTCCAGCCTGGCGGTAAAACGGGGGAAGCTGGACGCCTGATCGGGCGCACGAAGGGCGGCATGAATACCAAGCTGCATGCCGTCACCGATGCGAACGGCCGTCCAATCAGCCTCTTCATAACCGCAGGCCAGGTCAGTGATTATACAGGGGCCGCCGCTCTGCTCGACACCCTCCCCAAGGCACAGTGGCTGCTGGCCGATCGGGGCTATGATGCGGACTGGTTCCGTGATGCCTTGCGGGGAAAAGGCATCAAACCCTGCATTCCGGGCCGTAAATCCCGGAACAAAGCCGTAAAGTACGACAAGCGCAGATACAAACGCCGCAACCGCATCGAGATCATGTTCGGTCGCCTCAAAGACTGGCGGCGTATCGCAGCACGCTATGACAGATGCCCAACCGCCTTTCTCTCGGCCATCGCCCTCGCTGCTACCGTCATCTTCTGGCTCTGATCAATGAGTCCTGACCCTAAGTGATCTAACTCGGACTCACTCTTCCGAAAGACTCGATATTTGAGTAGGCTTATGTAGTGGTGCACAATAAGCCCCTGAGAAACTTAGAGTTGGAGAGATCGGAGACATCTTGAACTTCAACGATCGTTGCCTGAAGGTGCGCGTCTATTACGCTGTGTGCCCGCTTCATCCGCTGCTGCTGAGCTGAAAAATGGTCGACTGCCTTTGACAGTCCACCAAGGCCGGCAATGTATGAGCGCCACCCTTCATTCCGCTCAATCAAGCTACGTTCCAAGCGGGCTTTAATGAGTTGGTCTGGAATAACCAAAAGCAGGCTGCGAATATCGATCTGCTTAATGAGGTCACCATGCCTCGCAAAGAATTCGTCATTCATCAGGTCACGACTCATCAACGTGAGGAAAAGTCGCTCGATCGTAATTGTTATTACCTTTGCGTTGTTCGCAAAAGGGCTATCGCGCTTAATACGCTGAAGACGTTCAACTATATTCAGTATATCGACTACATGGTTCTCTATGTCTGTGCTTACTAAGCTTTTCCCTTCGAAAAAACGCTCCGTTAAGTGCTCCGTTAGGTGGACCTTAGTAAAATTCGGGCGCTCTTCATCTGCATGCTTCTTGAGCGCACGCAGGAGATACGACTTTCCAGAAGCGCTAATGCCATCTATGATTAATGCAGTCATCCTGCGATCCTTTTCAACTCTAGATGGGAGATATCTGCGCCGTTGGGTACGACGTCGGCGACCATGACAAAGTCGAATGCGTTAAAATTGAGAATACCTTGCATTTCATTCGTTCTATTCCGCTTCGTCTCTGATGCGTATCGCGACCCGTTAACAATATCGTAGTATGGCGTGGTTACCGGACCGTATTCTCTGAATATATATTCGCAGATAAGCGCCGCACAGGCAGCGTCCTCAGAGCTTTTGAAGTTATTTGTTATTATGAAAGATACCGTCTCCGGATTAATTTGCTTGATATAATGAGCGGTTGCCCTCGCGTTGCAAAAAGATGCCGCGATTAGATGTGATGCCCCTTTGTTTGCGTACAGACCCTTTGTACCAGATGAGGTTTTGAGGACACATTTTCTCCCTGAAAAATCTACTCCACGAAAGCTTGTATGATCATTTGGATAGCAAAACCCGGGTATCTCGCGTCCCTTATCTTCGCCGATCAGATTGTGCCTAGGGTCAGGACCCATTGATTTGCGGTAGCGATTATGATTCAGGCGTCTGCGAAGGAGCCTGAATTTGAGTGATTTATTCTGGCTGACGGATGAGCAGATGGTGCGTCTTCAGCCCTATTTTCCAAAGAGCCATGGCCGCGAGCGCGTTGACGACCGGCGAGTTCTGAGCGGGATCATCTTCGTCAACCGCAATGGGCTGAGGTGGCGGGATGCGCCGAGAGAGTATGGCCCGGCAAAGACGCTCTACAATCGCTGGAAGCGGTGGAGCGACAAAGGCATCTTCATCCGCATGATGGAAGGGCTGGCGACGCCGCAGGCTCCCGAACGCAAGACGATCATGATCGACGCGACCTATCTCAAAGCGCACCGCACGGCGTCGAGCCTGCGGGTAAAAAAGGGGGCCCGGGACGCCTGATCGGGCGCACGAAAGGCGGCATGAATACCAAGCTGCATGCCGTAACCGATGCGAACGGTCGTCCGATCAGCTTCTTCATGACCGCCGGGCAGGTCAGCGATTACACTGGCGCGGCAGCTTTGCTCGACAGTCTGCCCAAAGCGCAGTGGATGCTGGCCGACCGAGGTTATGATGCCGACTGGTTCCGCGACGCCTTACAGGAAAAGGGGATCACGCCCTGCATCCCGGGCCGGAAAATACGACAAGCGCCGCTACAAACGCCGCAACCGCATCGAGATCATGTTCGGCCGCCTGAAGGACTGGAGACGCGTCCCGACGCGCTACGATCGGTGCCCGAAGGCCTTCTTCTCCGCCGTGGCCCTCGCCGCAACCGTCATCTTCTGGCTCTGATCAATGAGTCCTGACCCTAGAATCAACGATCAGGTGAGGCGTCAAGCTAACCCGCTGATACCACTCAACTTAATTTCAGATCAGGCTCTTAAGGCTTGGCGCTTTCCGATAAATTGCCTTGTGGATGTCAGCACAGCATAGCAGACGCTGCCATAATCCCGTTAGCTTGTTCCGTTAAGGCCTGTTTTCATTCGTCAGAAATCGGCTGCAACCGCTAAATTATGAGGGAACAATTGAGGGGCTGAATAATATGATATGCTAAATTAGTGAATAAATTCAGGCCATTATTAAAGATTAGTGGAGGCCCGAGCCGGAATCGAACCGGCGTGCAAGGATTTGCAGTCCTCTGCGTAACCACTCCGCCATCGGGCCTCACTGCGGGTTCGAGGCTCATAGCGGGGGATTTTCCGCAGTGCCAGTCCTTATTTCCGCAATCTGGCCGATAATGCCCGGCGTGCATCGCAAGTTGCATGGGAAGTTTGCGCACAAGACGCTATACTCTTGGTTTGACATTATGAGGCGATGATGAAGCGACTGGGCGAACAGGAGATAGCGATGGCCCTGCGGGATCATCCCGAATGGGGGTATGACGGGGCGCGCTCCGCTTTCCACCGCGATCTCAAGCTGAGGGATTTTTCCGAAGCCTTTGCCCTGATGACGCGCATTGCGATGGCGGCGGAGAAGGCGGATCATCATCCCGAATGGAGCAATGTCTATAACCGGTTGTCTATCGTCCTCACCACGCATGATGCAGGCGGCGTCACGAAGCGCGATGTGGCGATGATGGCAGCGATTGACGAAATGACCGGGAAATAGCGCTCAGGCAGGCCGTTCCTCGATCAAGCTGCGCACCAGCGATTGCATGCCGGCATCATATTTCGCCAGCATCACATGCTCGTCCGCCGTATCGAAATGGCTGACCACGCCCTGCTCGGTCCAGCGGTGCAGGGCAAAAGCGGGAGGATCGGCGATAATCATCGAGCGATTGTCCGGCCTGTCCGGGTTTATCGGCGTAAGATCGAGCGCTACCTGCGGCGCGGTCGATGCGCATATGGTGACGGTCGTGCCGTTCCATGGTGCGACGATGGGCCGGTGGAGATGCCCGCAGATCAGGGCCTGCACCTGCGAATGTCCGGCAATAGCATCGGCAAAGCGCAAGACCCAGGGCTCGTCGGGATGGGTGTTCATCCATTCTATCCCGACCTCGACAGGGGGATGATGCATTACGATGAGCGTAGGCGTCTCGCGGTCCTCGGCCAGCCGCGCCTTCAGCCACGCGGCGCGGGTCGCGCAAAACGCGCCGCCATGACGGCCCGGATCGAGCGTATCGATGACGATGAGCCGCCGTCCTTCGAGCTGCACGACATATTGGACAAAGCCGTCCACCATCGGGACATCGGGAAATTGCGCCGCGAAAGTATCGCGGGCATCATGGTTGCCCATGCAATAATGCACGGGAAACGGGCAGACCGAGAGCGCATTGGCAAGGCGCCGATAGCTGGCGGCATCGCCACGATCGACCAGATCGCCGGTGGCAAGCAACATATCGGGACGATTGGGGCCATCGATCAGCACCCGCAGCACCTGATCGAGGCGCTTGCGGTTGAACTCGGACGGATTGTCCGGCTCGAAACCCAGATGGATGTCGGTGATCTGTGCGATCAGCATCCCCAAATGCAACCTTTCCCTGTTGCGGCCGGTTCTCCGGCCTGATCCTTGGCACTGTCAGGGAGCAGCTACGACCCGCCCCGCTTATCTTTTACCGCATCATGTCTTAATTTATCGAATCGCGCGACCCCCGCGCTCGAAACCCAAGGTGCGCCATCATCGGCATGATAGCTGTGACATAGAGCACAGCTTGAGGGAACATCGCTGTTCGATGCCTCGCCGCCATGGCAATCCCGGCAGGACTTGAGATCGGGCAGCAACAGGTCCGTGGCCGCTTTCGATGTCGGGGCCGCATGACAACTCTCGCATGTTTCGGTGTCGTGCGCCTTGTGATCGAACCAGCCCTTGGTGAAATAGCGGCTGGTCTGATGGACGGGCAGCACATCCCAACTGGCATTGCTCCCTACGCCCGGCGGGGTGATGCTGTGACAATCATAGCAGGCACCACCTTTCGAGAACACCGCCGCTATCGCCGCATCCGCTTTATTGGGCCGCGCCGCGACTGCCCCGAAATAGGCATGATAGACTTGTCCCGCTGCATAATCGCCGGGGCGGCGGCGGGCCATGCCGCCAAGCTGGATGGGTACAACCGGGCCGGTCGAGCGATAAAAGGCGCGAAGGTCCGCGATCACCTGATCCGGCTCGCCGTGCCGCAGGGTGCGCACGGTGCCTCCGACCGTCTCGAAACCGAGGCTGTGGCAGGTCTGACAATCGCGCTCCATGTCGACGGGCTGGAATCGCACGCCGTCACTGGTCGGCCTGTGGCAATCCTTGCAGGCGAGTGCATCGCCATAGCCCTGTTGCGCACCAATGCGCTGCGCCATGCGGGCGACGCCGCCGGTTTTCGATAGATGCAGCGCATGCGTGAATTTGAGGCCGCTGTCATCTTTGGGCTTCTGCGCGAGCGATATGCGATCGAAACGGGGATGCTTGCCCGGCGCGACCTGCACCAGCGGACGGAATTCCGGGTGGGCGGTGCCAAAATCGCCTGCGTCGCCGATTTTCGTGTCCTTGAGGCGAGTGGAAAGGGTCGCGTGGCAATCGGTGCAAAAGACCTGCGGCGTCGGCTCCATCGGCCCCGCGTTTTCATGCTCGATATGGCAGGTGGCGCAGGCACCTTCGCCCGGACGCCCGAAGAGATGCGCGACCCCGCCGAGGAACTGGCCGCCCAGTCCCGGCTGTGCGCGGGCACCGCGGATACGATCGAGCGGGGCGTGGTCATGCACCTTTTCATGGCAGGTCTTGCACGCCGTATCGCGCACGGAAACGAATGCTTGGCTGTGGCAGCTCTCGCATTTGCCCTCAAGCCCATGATGCGCGCGCGACAGTGGCCCGGACGACCAGCTCGCGTCGCCGAATACCATGTCCTTCTGCGCGTCCTTTTCCTTCATCACCGCATAGATGTTGCGCGTGTCCTGCGCGGGGCGCAGCGCATAGCTGATGATCGGCACGGCGAGAAAGGCAAGCAGGATGAAGAGCGCAAGCCCCCATGCGAGCGGGCGCTTGCCGATCATTGTCCCGGCGAGCGAGAAGGAGCGGATTTCGTCCTTTTCTTCCGACGCATCGGATAGTGCCTCGACGCGCTGGACGGTGAGTACGACCGCGCCGTCCTCGCTCGAGGCGACCATGATGCGATGCCCGCCCAAGCGGAGCTCCGCGCCTTTCGCAGCGTCGATCTCGGCAGTGAGCACTGGCTTGCCATCGACATCGAACCCCAGCGTGCCGGTCGCGCGTACGGATATGCGCCGCGCGTCCAGCTGCTCGATATGCACATGATCGGGCGTGACGGCGAGATCGGCGAGATGGATGTCGCTTTCCGCCGCGCGGCCGATACGGATCGCGGTTTTCTCGACAAGCGATGAGCGGATGATTTCGCGGCCATAGGCGGTGGTGCTGATCCGGCGGATTTCAAAAGTCATGACGCCGCCCTTACCAGTAGAAAAACACGCTGATGACATGCGCGCTCAGCGCGGCGAGCAGCGCAAAGGTGGCGGGGACATGCACATAGAGCCAGATCTCCAGCATCGCCCGCAGCCGTAGATGGCGACGCAATTGCGCGAGCAGCGCCTGCTTGCGCTCCAGCAGGGCATCGACGCGCTCTAAAGGGTCGTTTCCGGTGTCGGGTGCATTGCCCGTCCAGCGTCGCATGCCCGCTTGGGCGGCGGCCGTGGCGCATTTGGGATAACGCCCGGTCAGCCGCGCGATGATGCCACCGCCGAACGGGTCTTCCTCCAGCGACATCTGCACCAGAGCCGCCTGTTCGTGGGCCAGCGGCTGGGCGGCATCGTGCAATTGCCGGTCGATCGCGCGCAGGCCGTCGAGCATCTGCCCTTGCGTCATTTCCTCGCGGTTGCTGGAAAGCGCCTGCGGCAATGTCGCATACACCCAGATGCCAAACAGGCCGGAGAGGATCACCAGCATCATCAGCGCCCATGCGAGCGTATGGACATTCCATCCCAACTGAAAGCCGGCGTGCATCGTGCCGATGACGATGAGCGACAGGCCGAGATAGACATGGGCGGACGTCCACGCCTTCAACGACCAGCGTCCGTCCGTCATGCGGCGCTTGCGATAGCCCAAGGCCGTCAACCACAGGATCAGGCCAACGCCGATCGTGCCGAGCGTATAACCATACCAGCTTCCGCCATTGTGGCGCGGCGTCACATCGATCAGCATATAGCTGACCATCACCAGCAGCGAGAGGCCAGCTGCGATCTTCGCCCATTTGAAATTGGCATGGCGCAGGAAGCCCTCATGCAGCGTCTCGCCCTTTTGCCGGGACGTTCGGGAAGGGGGAGGGGATAGTCGTGTGGCCATCATCCTTCCTCCCGTTCCAGCCGGGCAACCGACAGGAAATCTTCCGGCGCGACACGGATGGCGGCGCCGGTCGGGCAGGCGCGTACGCAGGCGGGGCCGCCGTCAATGCCCGAACACATGTCGCATTTGATCGCCTTTTTGGGCTTTTCCACGCCTGGCTCGGCATGTTTATAGCGCCATTTCTTCGAAGGCTCGCCCGGTCCCGGACCTTTGCCAAAGAACAGCCAGTTCAGCAGTGACGGCTTTTCCGGCGGAACACTGTCCATGCGGATCACGCCATAGGGGCAGTTGCGCTGGCAATTGCCGCAGCCGATGCAGGTGTCGTCGATGAACACCTCGCCGTCCGGGCCACGATGGATGGCGTTGGGCGGGCAATCGGCCATGCAGTGCGGATGCTCGCAATGGCGGCAGCTCGTCGGCACATGCAGATGCGCATAGGTCTTGCCCGCCTCGCGGTCGAGCCGGGAAAGCCCCTCATGGCTGTCCGCGCACGCCTTTTCGCAATTGTCGCAACCGACGCACAGATTCTCGTCGATCAGCAGAACATCGGTCGCCTCGCCAATGCCATTGTCGACGAGGAATTTCGCGGTTTCGCTATACATGTCGACAACGCCGCCGAAGCTTTCCTTTCGGCTTTCGATGAAGGCGTTGACATCCTGCCGCGCGGCCATGTCCTTGCGCGCGCGCTCCAGCAAGGCGGGCTTTGCTTCCATCAATCGGCGGAACGCGCCGCCATCGAGCCTGATGACCTCGGACTTGATCGCGGCCTTGACCGTCGCAGTGCGCCGCCCGCCCGTAATCAGCCCCATTTCGCCGACATAGCTGCCCGCGGGCAGATAGGAGAGGAACACCGGCTTGCCGCCGACCATCTTCTCGACGATCATCGATCCGACGCGGATGACGTAGATATCCTCGCCTTCCTCGCCCTCGGTGATGATCGCCTGTCCCGCGCGCACCGATTGCACCTCGGCCGTGTCGAGCACCTCGGCAAGATCGGCGGGCGTCAGGCCCGATCCGAACAGTTGCAGCAATTGCCGCTCGATCGAGATGCGCGTGACGGCGCGCTTGGCGGCAGGCACCGAGGCCATCAGCTTCAGCGCCGCCGTGCGCGACACCTCGACCATGATCGCATCCTCGCCAGCCCGCACGGTCGCGCCGCGCCGACGGCCCGAAATAAGACCGACCTCGCCAAAGATCGAACCCTGTTCGACCGGGACGGTGACAGACGGATCGGCAGGGTTGACTTCGACCAGCGCTGACCCGGTGGCGATGGCGAAGAGCGAAGAGCCGGGCGCATTGCGCTCGAAGATCACTTCGCCCTTTTTGTAGGCCAGCGCCTCGCTGTCGAGCATGAATTCGCGCATTTGCAGCGGCGAAAGCTCGTTGAGGATCGCAATATTCGTCCGCAACAACTCCAGCCATTCGTCGACCGATTTCTTGCCGGGCAACCCTGCGAACTTCGCCTCCAATATCGGCTCGTCAGCCGGTTTCAGGTCGCGATTGCCATTGATGAATTCAACGACATCATAGCCCTGGTTCATGCAATGCTTGATGAGCGGATAGCCCGCCAGCGCGCCAATGACGAAGATGCCGGGCGTGGTCGTTTCGAACACTGGCGAGAGCTTGGGAAACGCCTCTCGATCCTCGCTGGTGAATTCTATACCGCAGCTTTCGACGAACTTGCGCGGCGCGGCGGAGCCCATGCGCGCGATGATGCGATCGCAGTGGATCGTTTCCTGCCCGTCGCGCGTATCGAGCACCAGCTCTCCCGCGCGCACTTCGGCGGGTGTGGTTTCGGTCATGATGCGGATGCGGCCTTGTTCGCCCGCCTCCATCAACAGCTTGACGTTCGCGCCCTTGGCCCGCGCGAAATCCGCGCCGCGATTGAGGATGGTGACGACATTGCCCTGCGCCGCGTCCGCCGCGAGGCCCAGCGCGTTCTCGATGCCAGCATCACCCGACCCGATGACGGTGATATGTTCATCGACATATTCGCCGGGATCGTCGAGCTGATATTGCACATGGGGGAGATCGCCGCCGGGACAGCGCATCAGGTTCGGGTTGCCTTGCGTACCGATCGCCATCACCACCGCTTCGGCCTCGATAACTGCGCCTTTGGTCGTGGTCAGCCGGAACGCGCCAGCCTTGCCTTCGATGGATTTAACCTCGGCATTATAGGCGACATTGACGCCCTGCTGGGCAGCTTGGGCATTCCATATATCGAGAATGGCTTCGCGCTTGCCCGCATCGAAATCACAGTCCGAACGCAGCACGAGCTGGCTCGGCGTCGCCATCACATGCTTGCCCTTCTGATATTTGTAGATGGTGTCGGAAAGATGGTCGGTCTTTTCCAGCAGCACATGCGACAGGCCGAGCTGGGCGGCGCGCGCGGCGGCGGAAAGGCCCGCTGGCCCGGAACCGACAATGGCTATGCGAACACTATTTTGAGCATTGTCACCCAAGGCAGAACATCCCCTGTTTTCTGCTGCACTTATGCGATTTTACCGGTTTGCTTGATACTTTGATGCGCCCTGGATCACACCTTAGGTATCTTGGCGGAGTGGAGCCAGAGGATTTTTGCGTTTGTTTCAATGTTTGGCGAGTGCGGCCAGCCTCTCGATGCGGCGCGTCACCGCCCCGTGCCGTTGCATCCAGCCATGATAGTCTCGATAGACCGGGTCTTCCAAAAGATGCTGCTCCTCGGTGCGCGCGCGCCAATAGTAAACAGCGCTGGTGATGGCGAGCAGCGTGCAGTTGCGCAGTGCATCGGTCCAGCTTCCGGTGACGGAGAGGAAGGGCAGCACCGAAAACCACCAGAACAGGTTTTTCGCCAGATAGGCCGGATGGCGCGTCCAGCGATAGGGGCCGTGGGTGATGATGCCGCGATGGGTGAGGTTGGAAAAGCGCAGGCCAAAGGCGACCGTCGCCCAGGCATATATGCCGGTGAGCAGCACCAGCAGGCCGCCCCATATCCACAGCAGCGGATCATTGCCCGCCAGCCAGTAGCTCCAGTCGCCGGTGCCGCGATGATAATCGAGCGGTCCGCCCCCGCCCATCAGCACGAACGGCGGATAACAGATCAGCGCCGCGATCCAGCCCGCGATATGCGGGTTGGCGCTGCGGATATGCGCATCGAGCGGCTTCATCGTCAGCATATAGCCGATGGTCGCAAAGGCGACGTCGATCAGGAACAGGATGGTAATGAGAAAATTGGCGAACTGCACTGGTCCCGCCAGCGGGTCAGCGAGCTGCCAGCCGATGACATTGGCGAAATTGGCGGGCGTGATCGACAGCATGAAGGCAAGGAAAAAGGCCTTTACCCCCCAGCTGCGCAAATGATTGGCGATTTCGCCCTCCGCCGGTTTCCCCGCCGCACCGCCGATCACCCATTGGCCGAAGGCGAAGCAGGCATCGCGCGGTTCGACAAGATGCCGGTCAAGCCAGAGGACATAGGGAATGGAAAGCAGCGCTAGCGGGATGACCGACCAGGTGAGAAGCTCCATTGCGTAGCTGTAATGGCCTTCCCAATACCAGCGCGCCGTGCCGTAAAACAGCGCGATCGCGCCCCATGTCGCCCATAATCCCGCGAGTTTGACGATCGAGATATCGAGCGCTTCCTTGCCCGACCGCAGCACGCGCGACCAGTCGAGACCAGTCGAGGCATTGCGATGCACCTTGTCGACGAACAGCGACCACAGCACCATGGGCAGGCCGCAGGCCAGCACGGCGGCAATGCCCGCATGCGGGCCGTCCATACCATAATGCCATGCCACGCCTGTCCACAGCGCAAGGCCGACCAGCCCCGCAATGCCGACGCCGTGGCTGACGGCGGAAGGGGGGCAGGGGGCTATGCTGTCCGAGGCATCGTTCATGCCCGCGGTCATAGGATAAATTCGTAAGCAAGGGGTGAAAAGAGTGATACCAACGCGTATAGCGCGCCATCAGCAATTACCCGAAGGATACGAGATGGCCGAAGACGACAGCGATTATGTCTATGACGAGGCCAGCGGCGAATGGATCAGCGCCGCCGAGGCGAGCGCGAAAGCGGCAGGCGAGGGTGCGGTCGAGGTGCGCGACGCGGTTGGCAATCTGCTCGCCGATGGCGATCAGGTGACGCTCATCAAGGACCTTGTCGTCAAGGGCGCGGGCCAGACATTGAAGCGCGGCACACTCATCAAGTCGATCCGTCTCACCGGCGATCCGCAGGAGATCGACTGCCGTTATGAGGGCATAAAGGGGCTCGTGCTACGCGCGGAGTTCGTGAAGAAGCGCTAGGTCGAGGAACGATCCGGATTCTCTTTCGTTGGTCGCAGGAAAGGAGAGGGCAATGGAACCGCGAATTCACGAAACTACGGACGAAGCCCGAGCGGGAGAGACGCCGCATATCGTGCGCTATGTGCTGGGTATCTCGTTGCTTCTGGCGATCGTGCTGCTCAGCGCGGCCTGGATGGTCGGAGCCTTCAACACGGCGGGGTAACATTCCGCTCCTTTTTCGTATATATTGCCGGTTTTCTGCAAGCCGGATGGGAAAGCGCGCTTTAACGCTTCGAGAACTGGAAGCTCTTGCGCGCCTTGGCCCGGCCATATTTCTTGCGCTCGACCGTGCGGCTGTCGCGGGTGAGGAAACCTTCGCTCTTCACTGCGCTGCGCAGGGCCGGCTCATATTTGGTCAGCGCCTGGCTGATGCCGTGCTTGACCGCACCTGCCTGGCCCGAAAGGCCGCCGCCCTTGACGGTGCAGACGACATCATATTGACCTTCGCGGTCGGTAACCGAGAAAGGCTGGTTGATGACGAGGCGCAGCGTGGGGCGGGCGAAATAGACTTCCTGATCGCGGCCATTGACGGTGACCTTGCCGGTGCCGGGCTTTACCCACACGCGGGCAACGGCATCCTTGCGGCGGCCGGTCGCATAAGCGCGGCCAAGGCTGTCGATTTCCTGCTCGCGCAGCGGTGTTTCATTGACAACAGGAGCATTCACTGCGGGAGCGGTCGTCTCGTCTGCGGCAACGCCTGCGGCGATATCACCCAGATCGGAAAGGGACTGACGAGTATCGGTCATTCTGCACCCACCTTGTTCTTGCGGTTGCGCGAAGCGATGTCGATCACTTCGGGGCTTTGGGCTTCATGGTCATGTTCGGATCCGGCGAAAATGCGCAGGTTGCGCATCTGCTGACGGCCGAGCGGGCCACGCGGAATCATGCGCTCGATGGCCTTTTCAAGAACGCGCTCCGGGAAGCGGCCTTCGAGAACCTTCTGCGGGGTGATTTCCTTGATGCCGCCGGCATAGCCGGTGTGCTTGTAATAGATCTTGTCGGTCAGCTTTTTGCCGGTGAACTTCACCTTGCCCGCGTTGATGATGATGACATTGTCACCACAATCGACATGCGGGGTGAAACTCGGCTTGTGCTTGCCGCGCAGGATATTGGCGACGATCGACGCCATGCGACCAACGACGAGCCCTTCGGCGTCGATCAGCACCCATTTTTTTTCTACCGTCGCCGGGGTTGCCGACTTGGTCGTTTTCATCAGCGCCTTCATGGCCCGAAAACTCCTGATTGATGATATGTCCTCGGCCCTTATGGTCGAAGAGGAAGCGCGCTAATGGCTGCGGATGATCCGAATGTCAAGGAAAAGCAGGTGGTTTGAAGCAGGTAAAATAATACCCGTCATCATTTTACCTGTCCGGCCACCCATGCAAGGAAAGGAGGAAATGCATCTCGCGCATCCCATCGGACGATGGCCGGCACTTCATAGGGGTGCAGCTCGGCAATACGCGTCATTAACGCCGGTGCGCTTGCCTGGGTCGTTTTGAAGAGGACCGGAACTTCGCTGCTTTCCTCCAGCGCGCCGTTCCATTCATAAAGGGAAAGGCAGGGCGACAGGATGTTGGCGCAGGCTGCCAGCCTTTCCGTTACCAGCGTTCGCGCGGCGGAATGCGCGATATCCGCGTCAGGAAAGGGGCAGTAGACGAGGGCGACGCCGCTCACCCGCGCTGTCCGATGCTATGCGCCGCCCATGCTGCCGAAAGCACGACCAATGCGCCGACTGCCTGATGCGCGACGGCAAGCGGGAGGGCGATGCCGCTCAGCACCGTCAGGATGCCCAGCAATATTTGCATTCCCACCGAGGCATTGAGTGCGATGGATGCCCGGCGATCACCCTCAGCCTTGGCACGCCGGGCAAGCAGGATCAGCGCGGCGGCCGTCACCCATGCCCACCAGCGGTGGAAGAAATGGATGAAATATGGGTCGCTGCTGATCGTCGCCCAAAACGAGCCATGCCATGTGATGCCGTCAGGCACGAGCCGCCCCTGCATGAGCGGCCAGTCGCTGGCGACATAGCCTGCGTTCAGGCCGGCGACATAGGCGCCCCATATCAACTGGATGAAAAGGATAAGCGCCACCGCGCAAGCGAATAGCGTGAGGCGTGCAGGGCGCGCCTCGGGGTTGCGGTGCAGCGCAAGCAGGTCGAGCGCGGTCCACACCAACCCGGCCACGATGAACAAGGCAGTGACCAGATGGACGGCAAGGCGATAATGGCTGACATCGGTGCGATGGACGAGGCCGCTGGCGACCATCCACCAGCCGATCGCGCCCTGCAATCCGCCGAGAGCAAGCAGCGCGAGCAGACGCAGAGCGTAGCCTTGCGGGATGGCGCGACGCACCGCGAACCAGAGCAGCGGCAGAGCAAACGCCATGCCGATCAGGCGGCCCAGCAGCCGGTGCGACCATTCCCAGAAGAAGATGAATTTGAAATCATCAAGGCTCATGCCCCGGTTGATCTGCTGATATTCCGGAATCTGCTGATATTTGCGGAATTCCTCCATCCACTCGGCATGCGAAAGCGGGGGCAGCGCGCCTGTAACGGGCTTCCATTCGGTGATCGACAGCCCGGATTCGGTCAGACGCGTGATTCCGCCGACAATCACCATTGCGACCACCATGGCCGCGACGCCTAACAGCCATAGAGCGATATTGCGAGGCTGCGCGGAAGGGGCGGGCGAGGGCGTGGCGAGGGGGGCGTTGTCGGCGGACATGGCTGTCCCATGCGCTCGTGGCGCCCTGATTTCAAGATGCCGGATACGCGCAGAAATATCTTTCCGTCCTCCATAATGATATGTTGTAACTTTTCATATGATACTCTATATCCTGCCGAGCATAGAGCGGAGATACGATGTTTACCGATAGCGCAGGGCGTCCGAATTGGGACCGGCTGGCGATGAGCCTGTCGGGTCTGTGCGCCGTGCATTGCGTGTCGACGCTGTTTCTGCTGGGTGCCCTTTCTTCCCTCGGCCATTTGTTCGAAGCGCCCATCATTCATGAAACCGGTCTGGCGCTGGCGGTGCTGCTTGGCGCGGTCGCGCTGGGCTTCGGCGCAATGCGCCATGGCCGGATGCTGCCCGTGGCGATCGGATCACTGGGGTTAGGCGTCATGGCCGGCGCGCTCAGCCTGCCGCATGGAGCGGCGGAGGCGGTCTATACTGTGCTGGGCGTGGCCATAGTGGCGCTGGGGCATTATCTTAATGGACGGGTGGCGCAAGGGGAGTGTCTGGCAGTCAGTTGAAATCGGGGTGATCTTCGGTTTCGGCTATCCCGCTTTTAACCGGACCATGCACATATTTCCTGACCGCCAGGACAAAGAGCAGCCAGTTGGCGACAGCCGCGCCTGCCATTGCCCATGCCGCTCCCGCAGCGCCTATGGCAGGAAGCAGCAACGCCAGCAATATGAGCAGTAATGTAGATCCCACGAAACGCAGTTTCAGCGCCGTCTTGCCATCCGTGGCCGCGAGCAGCGCGGGTTCGTAATTCACCGCCATGAAGTCTATTGCCGCTGCGATGCCCAAAACCAGCAATAGCGGATAGGCGGAGATGAATGCCTTGCCGGCGATCAGCCATAATATCGGCTTGCCCAACAGGGCAATGATGAGGATGAGAATGATCGCGGAAACGAGAGCGAAACGGTTGGCCTTGGCGAGCAGTTTGCGCAAGGCATCAATGCCGCCGCTCGCGTGCGCATGGTTAAGTTCGGCATAAGCAGAGCGCGCCAGCAGTGTTGCGACCTTGGACAGTGCCTGGGTCAATTGGTAAGCAAGGCGGAACAAGCCTGCGGCGGCCGGACTTACGAAACTGCCGAGTGCCAGCACAGGCACCTGTTTGACCGATCCGGTCAATGTGCTGCCGATATTGAGTACACCAAGAAAATAGAGCAGCTGCGGTTCTTTGCGAGAAATCGCCTTGATCCCGAGATTATGGCGAAGGTGGAGCGCCTCTTTATCGACCATATAAGCCAGCACCCAGAAAGTGATGGCGGATACCATTTCCGAAGCCGCCCAGACGACGAGAAAGCCGGTAATGCCCGGCTGCATGAACAGCAGAATCAGCGCGCCGATCATGCGGACGATCGGCACCATTGTTTCGGCATAAGCGCTGAGATCGAAGCGATTATGGAGTCGCAACAGACCCATGGGCGTGGATCGCGTAGCCAGCAACAGCACGCAGCAATAGAAGAAACCGGTTGTGGCGATGTCCGCAGTCCAGCCGAACCAGGGCGCTGCATAGGAGAAAATCACCCATGCAATGCCACAGCCGATAAGGGCGGTTGTTATGTCGAACAGGCGGCACAATGCAATCAGGCGGCCTAGAGAGGTCTTGTCTCCGGCATGAAGATAATGCGGGCCGAAACGCAGGATCGCGCGGCCGCAATCGAATTGCATGAAAGTCGCAATTAAAGCGCCGATGCTGAGCACCAGAGCGAAACGGCCGAAATCGCTTACACCCAATGTTCTCGTCGCAATGCCGAGATAGGCGAGGCTCAGCACTGCACCCAAGCCTTTGCTTGATCCCAGCCACAACATATTGCGGACGATCCGCGCCATGGGCTTGTCGGCTTCGATCCATCGGCGGAAGCGGGAGAAGTGGGCGACGGGCATATCGGTCGGTTGCTTTTCTTTGGTCCAGTGCGGCAGGTGCCTCAAATAAAGCGCATATGCAAAACAAGTTTTACAGCTGCGTTCATCCGCTTATGAGGACGCCATGAGCACAGACTATGCCAGCCCGATTCACAGCCCGATCAAAAGGGCCATCATCCTGAGCGCGGGACAAGGGTCTCGTCTGCTGCCGCTAACCGCCGAAATGCCCAAATGCATGATCGATTGCTCGGGGCGGACGCTGATCGAATGGCAAATCCGTTCGCTCGCCGCCAATGGCATAACGGAAATTCATGTCGTTACCGGTTTCATGACGGAAACAGTGGAACGGGAGCTGACGCGTCTGACCCGCCCCGGCCTGACATTGACGGCGCATTTCAACCCCTTTTACAAGGTGGCGGACAATTTGGGCAGTTGCTGGATCGTGCGTGAGGCGATGCAGGGCGATTTTCTGATCCTCAATGGCGATACGCTGGTGTCGGAGGCGCTTGTTGCTCGGGTTCAGCAGGGGGGTGCTTACCCGATCTGCGTCACGGTCGATGAAAAGGACAGCTACGACAGCGACGATATGAAAGTCGAACGGGCAGATGGCGGTAACAGCGACCGGCTCGTGCATATCGGCAAAACGCTTTCGGCGGCGCAGAGCCATTCGGAATCCATCGGTTGTCTCGCTTTTCGCGGTGAAGGCGGGGGGATGTTCCGCGATGCGGTGGAAGCGGCGATGCGCACGCCTGCCGGTGTCGAAAACTGGTATCTGAAAGTCATCGACCAGATCGCGCAGACGGGCAGGGTCGGCACCGTCTCCATAGCAGGCATGGAATGGGGCGAGGTCGATTTCCTCAATGACGTCGAGGCGGCGGAGCGACTCACGGCGGGGTGGGCATAGCGGGACCGTTCAGGCCGTTGCGATCCAAAGCCCGGAGAGCCAGTCCCGTAATTCGTTTGTCTGTTCGTCGACAAGCGCAATCGCAGATTTCAGGTCTGGCGGGCCGGGCCAGCCTGCATCGGCGATGGCAAGCCCATTATGTTCGCGCAGGCCTTCATGGCGCGGCAGGACGTGAAAATGAACGTGCGGATCGACCATCATCAGCATTAGCCAGTTCATGCGCTCATAATCGACCGCTCGGGCCAGCATGGCCTCCGCGCGCCGGGTGACTTCGGCCAGATCGGCGTGAAAAGCGGCGGGCAGCGAACCAAAAGCCGTGGCATTGGATTTCGCCGCGATCACCAGCGATCCCAAAGTCACCTGCGCCGGACGCAGCAGCACGATCCAATGCGCCGTTTCACCGATCAATGTCGCCGGATAGCCGAATTTTTCAATGGTCGGGTTCATTCTGCTTGCTCCAGCCAGCTTGTGATTGTCTGTCCGCGGGATCTGGCAATCGTTATCTGCGCCAGTTGCACCGCATGGACGATAAGAGAGATTATCGTCCACCCTGCCACAGCAATAAGACCGATGTCGGGCCGTCCGGCGATCAGGCTGATAACCAATATCGCCATATTGGGGTTGCGTCGCGCCGTAATGAGGCGGAACCAACTGTCAAATGGACGCCACACATGCATATCCATTCCGACTGTTTTCAGAAATGCTCCTTCAATAAGCCTTTGGGCCACATAGCCAAATAGAATGGCGAGCATGATGAGTGTGAAGCTTGCAGATGAGAGAGGCAGCCCAACCGCGCCGAGGCCTATGCCCCAAGCATACCACCAGAACGGCGGGTGAACCAAGTCTATGCCATGATCGAACACGTTGCCCCATTTGCTCGATGTGATGGTGCAACGTGCAAGTTTACCATCGACGGTATCGAGCACCATGAAGCCGAAACCGCAGGCAACGCCTGTCCAGAATTGCCCGTGATAAAAGAATATGGTGGCAAGAATGCATAATGTTGCGCCTATACCAGTTACCATATTGGGCGTCATCTTGAGCGCGGCAGCAAGGCGAGTGAGGTGAAAGGCCAGTTCCGGCCACAGATATTTCGTGAGCAGATCGGTTACGCCTTTATAGGCACCGAAATAGGACGCGCGCTCAATGCGGTAGCGGGTTTCCGGCGTCAGACGCATGGCGAATGGCGTCTCGCTCTTGCGGAGTTGCTCGTTGTAGAAGCTGGGACCTGTCGAAAGATCAATAGTCCGATCCGACGTTTCCCCTTGCCATTGGCCGAGAACCGGCGTCGGGCCGTCGACAAAAAGGGTGCCGGGCATCTTCAGCGCCAAGCGAAGGAGCAGCGGATCGAATACATAATCGAGATTGATGTGGAGTGTGTAGCCATCAGCGACAGGTTTTTTGGCTGTTTCCTGAGCAATTAACCGGCGTACGCGCTCGGCGGATGTCATGCCCCATATCAGGGCATTCGCATTGCCTTGCAAAAGGGTATCTGCGTTCATGAGCTGCTTGATAGTCCATCATAAAAATTAAACTTGCACGAGGCATATATCCCTCTATCCCAAAGTTCGAGTATTTTTATGCCTCGAGAGATGTTATAGAATGAGCAATATATCACCGCATATATATTGGCATTCCGACAGTATGGATCCATGTATAGCAAGTATCAGGTTGCGGGTTATTAAGCCGGTTTCATACCTTAGAAATATTGGTATGAACATATACACTAATGAAATTCCATATGATCCAGAATTACATAATGTCGTTTTGTTCAGTAAATCCTTTGGCGCCGAGGCTTTGTCCATAGCAAAAATAGCTAAAGCTAAAGGTAAAATAATAATATACGATATATGTGATAATGTTTTTGCAGGAAAAAAATCATATAAGGCCGCTCGTCGATCTGCGGCTATTGAGGAGATGTTGAATCTCGCTGATCATGTTGTATTTACTACGGAAGTATTACGGCAACAGATTATGGAGAGGATACCCATAGGGCTGGTCAATACCTCTATAATTCCCGATGGTCTGGATTCGTTCAGCGCAGATGGCCATAGTTACGACGATAGAGCCGAAAAATCGCTGTCCCGCTTAAGCGATTTTCTTGTCCGTCATAAGGGGGCTCTACGCTGTATCTGGTTTGGGAAAAGTCAGGGGCGTAAATCGGGTATAGCCCATATACAGCACGCAGTCCGAGAACTTGAAATTTTTTCCAGGCAGCACCCCGTTACCCTGACCGTTGTCAGTAATCATTCTCTCCGATATTTCATGCATTCGCGCGGCTGGAGAATTCCACATCATTATGAACACTGGAATTCAGCAAGTTTTGGACAGATTTTAAGTATGCATGATGTGGCGGTTATTCCAATCGAACAAAATGACTATACTATTGGAAAGACAATTAACCGCCCTGCAACGGCGATCATGGCCGGACTGGGGGTTGTAGCTGATTCTATCGATGCATATGAAGAGTTAAGGGCATATATCCCTTTGGATAACTGGCAGAGCGGGTTATCGCATTATTGCCAAACTCCTCCACTGCAAGACCCCGCGCTCATCGCTGCGCGTGAGTATCTTCAATCGAGATTCGGAAATGATATTATAGGGAGTAACTGGGCTGATTTGCTTATAAAATTCCATGAAAATTGAAAAATATTCTATTTAAGCGTTATAAAAAGGTCATTCCATTTTTCCGTGCACGATTTTATAGAATATTTACTGTTTATGTAATCTATATAATTTTCCAATTTAAAATTTCTATTTAATTCTTTGATTATAGATTCGGAAATAGATCGATAATTATTATTTTCTGCTAATGTGCCTCGGCCAACGTTATTAATGATTTCGCGATTGCCTGTAGGGCAGTTGGTCGCGACTATGCCTACGTCACATAGAAGGGCTTCCATCAACGTATTGCTGGCTCCCTCCCAACGCGAACTGCATACGAAAATATCGGCCTGAGAGATTAAGGGGAAGGGATTGGAGCAATAGCCATAAAAATCAATTTTCTTTTCTACATTTAAGGCTGTAGCCAGCTTTTTCAGGCGGATCCGAACGGGATCAGGGCCTTCTCCGATGATGATCAGTTTGGCATTTATTTTCTCAGGTAGTGCCGCAATCGCCTTGATAAGCAAATCAAAACCTTTTTGCCGAGATAGTCGTCCCATTGTCACGATGACTGGTGCTTTATCCGGGGCATTGGCGTCTTTGAAAAAGAAATGCTCCATCTTTTCCTTTCGAAGCCGGAGAACTCGCTCGACATCTACTCCATTGGCAATGGTGAGAACCGATTTGCGTGGGACCGCACAACGGATCTCCTCTGACAGTTCCTCGCATACGCTGACAATTTTGTCGGCTCCGGCGTATTTCATCCAGTTTTGGATTATAACCAGCGGGTGCAAAGGAGGCCGACCTTGGCGCTGGGAAGAGTTGCTGGCGCGTGTAATGAAAATTGTGCGACGGCGTTGTCCTGACAACTTGAGCGCAAGCCACGCAGCTATATGAAAATGATTGCCGGCGCTCATGAGAATTTTCGGTTTTCGGTCCTTGATGGTCCGGGCAAGGGCGGGGATATGCATCATGAGGCCTATCCCGCGCGTTCTGAACTTCCTCTCTGTTCCGATAGAGACAACGGGACAGTCTGCCGGAACATGTTTGCGCAATTTCCCCTGCGTAAAAATGGCCCAGATTTCGGTTTCAATATTATTGATTCGGGTGGCGGTAGCGATCTCAATCGATTTGGCGACTGTTCCCGTTCCCTCAAGGCTGTAATTGAGAATGGCGAGGTCGGTCATGTCTCAATCGATTTCATATGAGGGAGAAATAAAGGACGGTGCGCCATATGCTATTGATGTCGTCCGTTCAAGGCGCTAGCAGGCTTGGAAAAATCAGGGAATATAAACCATGGCCACATTCACGCTTCCGAAAAACAGCAAGATCACCGGCAAGGCCAAGGTGCATAAGGCGGAAGGCGCCACCAATATAAAGAACTTCAAGGTGTATCGCTACGATCCCGATTCGGGCGAGAACCCGCGCTATGATACGTTCGAGATCGATCTCGATACGTGCGGGCCGATGGTGCTCGACGCGCTCATCAAGATGAAGAATGAGCAGGATCCTTCGCTCACTTTCCGTCGCTCGTGCCGCGAAGGGATTTGCGGTTCCTGCGCGATGAACATGAACGGCAAGAACGGTCTTGCCTGCACCACCGCCATTGAAGATTGCAAGGGCGAGGTGCGGATTACGCCGTTGCCGCATATGGATGTCATCAAGGATCTGGTGCCTGATTTCACCCATTTCTATGCGCAATATGCGTCGATCCAGCCCTGGCTCAAGACCGTCTCGACCACGCCTTCGGGCAAGGAGCGGCTGCAATCGCCCGAAGACCGCGAGAAGCTGGATGGATTGTATGAGTGTATCCTGTGCGCCTGCTGTTCGACGAGCTGCCCCAGCTACTGGTGGAACTCGGATAAGTTCCTCGGTCCCGCGATCCTGCTGCAAGCCTATCGCTGGTTGGCCGACAGCCGCGATGAATATACCGGCGAACGGCTTGATGAACTGGAAGACCCGTTCCGCCTCTATCGCTGCCACACCATCATGAACTGCGCCAATGTCTGCCCGAAGGGACTGTCACCCGCCAAGGCGATCGCCGAAACCAAGAAGATGATGGTCGAGCGCCAGCTCTGAGGTGAACGACGCATTTTTCTGCGAGTCGGGCTGGGCGCGGCTATGCGTGATTATCCATAAGAGGATGCGCGCATCATGACCGATGTTCTCGAGCGGTATCGCCACCTGATCGAGACAGGAGAATTACGCGCCGACCCCGATCAGGCCGCCGCTGCCAAGAGGCTTGCGGCGCTTCAGGCGGAACTGGAAGCCGTGCCGCCGCGCGGCTCGACACTCTGGAAACTGTTGCGCCGTTTGCCCGACCCGCCGCGCGGCCTGTATATCTGGGGCGGGGTAGGGCGCGGCAAATCCATGCTGATGGACCTGTTCTTCGATTGTGTGAAAATCCATCGCAAGCGGCGGACCCATTTTCATGAATTTATGCTTGAGGTTCATGAGCGGCTGCGCGAAGCGCGCAAATCGGAAAGCGGCGATCCGATCCCGCCTGTCGTCGATTCGCTGGCGGACGAAGCGCGGCTGCTGTGCTTCGATGAAATGGTGGTCAACAATATGGCCGACGCGGCGATTATGTCGCGGCTGTTTACAGGGTTGCTGGAACAGCGGGTGACGATTGTCACGACATCGAATCGCGTGCCCGACGATCTCTACAAGGACGGCCTCAACCGCCAGCTTTTCCTGCCCTTTATCGATCTCATCAAGGATCGGCTGGATGTGATGAGCCTGAATGGGCCGATGGATTACCGGCGCGACCGGTTGGGCAATGCGCAATTATGGCATGTACCCAATGGCGAGGACGCGACCCGTGCACTGTCGGAAGCGTTTTTCCGCCTGACTGACTTTCCGCCGGAAGACCGGGTGCATGTGCCCACCGAGGAGCTGGCGGTTCCGGGAGGGCGGACCTTGCATGTTCCCAAATCCCTGAAAGGCGTCGCGGTATTTTCGTTCAAGCGGTTATGCGCCGAGGCGAGGGGAGCTAGCGATTATCTTGCCATTGCGCGACATTATCACACGGTCATTATCGTGGGAATTCCGGTAATGGGGCCTGAGAAACGTAATGAAGCGTCGCGGTTCGTCACCTTGATCGACGCTCTGTACGAATATAAGGTGAAGCTGTTGGCGAGCGCGGATGCAGTGCCCGATGAGCTCTATCCGTCAGGGGACGGTGCCTTTGAATTTGAACGCACCGTGTCCCGGCTCACGGAAATGCAGTCGGACGACTATCTGGCTTTAGGGCATGGCGCAGGCTGAGTGCACAGATTTGGCTGAGACTAATGCAATTGGTTCGCAATTGCAACAAAAACTGCATTTAGTCCCAATTGCGCTGTTGAATCCTTAACCAAATCATCCTAAGCGGGCTTCCATCATTGTGCCGGCCCGGCCGGCTCCTATGGAGGTTGACTGCATGGCTCGCAAGAAAATCGCCCTTATCGGCGCAGGTAACATTGGTGGCACACTCGCGCATCTCGCTGCGCTCAAAGGTTTGGGCGATATCGTCCTGTTCGACGTGGTCGAGGGCGTTCCCCAGGGCAAGGCGCTCGATCTTTCGCAGTGCGGCCCCGTGGAGGGCTTCGACGCGACGATCACCGGCTCGAATGATTATGCCGATATTGCGGGTGCTGACGTCATCATCGTCACCGCCGGTGTGGCGCGCAAGCCCGGCATGAGTCGCGACGACCTGCTCGGCATCAACCTGAAGGTGATGAAGGCGGTAGGCGAGGGCATCAAGAACAACGCCCCCAACGCTTTCGTCATCTGCATCACCAACCCGCTTGACGCGATGGTGTGGGCGCTGCGCGAATTTTCCGGCCTGCCGCACAATATGGTGGTCGGCATGGCGGGTGTACTTGACAGCTCGCGCTTCAGCCATTTCCTTGCCGATGAGTTCAAGGTCTCGGTCAAGGATGTCACCAGCTTCGTTCTCGGCGGCCATGGCGACACGATGGTGCCGGTTGTCGAATATTCGACTGTCGCTGGCATCCCGATTCCCGACCTTATCACCATGGGCCGTTCAACCAAGGAACGCATCGACGCCATTGTGCAGCGCACCCGCTCGGGCGGCGGCGAGATTGTCGGTCTGCTCAAGACCGGATCTGCCTTTTATGCGCCCGCGACCAGCGGCATCGCAATGGCCGAAGCCTATCTCGGCGACCAGAAGCGCGTGTTGCCCTGCGCCGCGCATGTCGAGGGTAAATATGGCGTCGATGGCCTCTATGTCGGTGTGCCGGTGGTGATCGGCGCGGGCGGTGTCGAGGAAATTCTCGAAATCAGCCTCGACGATGAAGCCAAGGCGAACCTTCAGGTGTCGGTCGATGCGGTGAAGGAACTGCTGGTCGCCTGCAAGGGGATAGATTCCAGCCTCGCCTGAACAAGCTGCACTTCCTCCCCAGGAATGTGTGCAGCCTCGGGAGGGATTACCATTTAATGCCACACCACCTGAAAAGGGGTAAGCATGTCCATCCTCGTGAACAAGAATACCAAGGTCATCACGCAAGGGATGACGGGTGCCACCGGCACTTTTCATACTGAGCAGGCCTTGGCCTACGGCACGCAAATGGTTGCGGGCGTTACGCCGGGCAAGGGCGGTGCGACGCATATCGGTCTGCCGAATTTCAACACTGTCGCGGAAGCCAAGGCCGCGACCGGCGCGGATGCCAGCGTCGTTTATGTGCCGCCGCCATTTGCCGCAGACTCGATCCTCGAAGCGATCGATGCGGAGATTCCGCTGATCGTCTGCATCACCGAGGGCATTCCCGTGCTCGATATGGTGCGGGTGAAACGTGCGCTTTCGGGCAGCAAATCGCGCCTGATCGGCCCGAACTGCCCGGGTGTGCTGACGCCCAATGAATGCAAGATCGGCATCATGCCCGGCAACATCTTCAAAAAGGGCAGCGTCGGCGTGGTTTCGCGCTCGGGCACGCTGACCTATGAGGCGGTGTTCCAGACCTCGAACGCAGGTCTCGGTCAGACGACGGCGGTCGGCATTGGCGGCGATCCGGTCAACGGCACCAATTTTATCGACGTGCTGGAGCTGTTCCTTGCCGACGATGAGACCAAGAGCATCATCATGATCGGCGAAATCGGCGGCGATGCCGAGGAGCAGGCCGCGCAGTTCCTGATCGACGAAGCAAAGAAGGGTCGCAAAAAGCCCATGGCCGGCTTCATCGCGGGCCGCACGGCGCCTCCGGGCCGCCGCATGGGCCATGCCGGAGCGATCGTTTCGGGCGGCAAGGGTGATGCCGAAAGCAAGATTGCCGCGATGGAAGCGGCTGGCATCAAGGTGGCCGCCAGCCCTTCGGAACTCGGCACGACCCTGTTGGAAGTTCTTAACGGTTAACCATGTATGACAGCCTTTCCGGCGCGCTGCACCGCGTTGGAGAGGCAACCGTCCCCCGACTGCACGCGGGACTATCAGGACGAAGGATGTAGCCATGGGCTATGAAGGTCAGGATTTCGGCGGCGCGGGAGAAACAGAGCGGGGGCCAAGCTGGGCGCGGGCCAACTGGCCGCTCGGGCCAACGGATGATCTGACGGCTGCGCTTGATCCGACGCAGATGGAGGTCGCCATCAAGGCGGCTGCCAAGACCGGGGGCAAGCAGCTTTCGGAGCAGGAGGTGGCTCAGGCGGCGGGAGACAGCATCCGTGCGATGATGTTGATCCGCACCTATCGTGTGCGCGGTCATCTGGCGGCCAATCTCGACCCGCTGGGCCTGTCGCATCTCGATCTTCCGGCCGATCTGACGCCCGAATATCATGGCTTTTCCGGTGATGCGCTCGATCGCAAGGTTTATCTCGGCGGCGCTCTGGGTCTGGAATGGAGCAGTGTGCGCGAGATCGTCGAGATATTGCGCGCCAATTATTGCGGCCATGTCGGCCTTGAATATATGCATATTGCCGATGTCGAGGAACGGCGGTTCCTGCAGGAACGGATGGAAGGCGCGGACAAGGAAATCGAATTCACGCCCGAGGGCAAGAAGGCGATCCTCTCGAAAGTGATCCACGCCGAGCAATATGAGAAGTTTCTGGGCCGCAAATATGTCGGCACCAAGCGTTTCGGGTTGGACGGCGGCGAGTCGATGGTTCCGGCGCTCGAAGCGGTCATCAAATATGGTGGCCAACTTGGCGTGCGCGAGATTGTCTTCGGTATGGCCCATCGTGGCCGCCTCAATGTGCTTGCCAATGTTCTGGCCAAGGGCTTTCGCGTAATCTTCCACGAATTTTCGGGTGGCACCGCCAATCCGGAAGACGTTGGCGGTTCGGGCGATGTCAAATATCATCTCGGCACCAGCACTGACCGCGAGTTCGATGGGGTCAAGGTGCACATGAGCCTTGTGCCCAACCCCTCGCATCTTGAAACGGTCGATCCGGTCGTTCTGGGCAAGGTGCGCGCGCAGCAGGTATTCCGCGACGATCTGGAAAAGCATGAGCAGGTGCTGCCGGTGCTGATTCACGGTGACGCGGCGTTTGCGGGGCAGGGCATTGTCTGGGAGTGTCTCGGCTTTTCGGGCGTGCGCGGCTATAATACCGGCGGCTGCATTCATTTCATCATCAACAACCAGATCGGCTTCACCACCAGCCCGCAATTTTCGCGCGGTTCACCCTATCCGAGCGATGTCGCCAAGGGCGTGCAGGCGCCGATCCTTCATGTCAACGGCGATGACCCGGAAGCGGTGACTTTCGCCTGCAAGCTGGCCATCGATTATCGCCAGACCTTCCACCGCGACATTGTCATCGATATGTGGTGCTATCGCCGCTTCGGCCATAATGAGGGCGATGAACCGGGCTTTACGCAGCCACTCATGTATAAGGAAATCCACAAGCATCCGCCGGTGAGCGCCGTATATGCGCAGAGGCTGGTGCAGCAGGGCATGATTGACGAGAGCTTTGTCGGAGAGACGACGAAGCAGTTTGTCGATCATCTCGAGGAAGAATTCGAGGCGGCCAAGACCTATAAGTCCAACCATGCGGACTGGTTCGCGGGGCGCTGGTCCGGCTTGCATCAGCCCGCCGACATTGAAACGGCGCGCAAGAATGTCGAGACGGCGATCGAAAAGAAGCTGTTCGACAGCATTGGCCGGACACTGACGACCGTTCCCGAAAATGTTAATATTCACAAGACATTGAAGCGCATACTTGATGCAAAATCGGAAATGTTTGCGACCGGCGAGGGTTTGGATTGGGCGACCGGCGAGGCGCTGGCATTCGGCAGCCTGCTTTCCGAAGGCTATGGCGTGCGCCTGTCGGGACAGGACAGCGGACGCGGTACGTTCAGCCATCGCCACAGCGTCTGGATCGATCAGAGCACAGAGGCGCGCTATATCCCGCTTTCGACGATAGCGCATGGCACGTTCGAGGTGCTCGACAGCCCGCTCTCCGAATATGGGGTGCTTGGTTTCGAATATGGCTATGCGATGGCCGATCCCAAATCGCTTGTGCTCTGGGAAGCGCAATTCGGCGATTTCGCCAATGGCGCGCAGATCATGATCGATCAGTATATTGCATCGTCGGAGTCCAAATGGTTGCGTGCCAACGGCCTTGTGCTGCTGCTGCCGCATGGCTATGAAGGTCAGGGACCGGAACACAGTTCCGCGCGACTGGAACGTTTCCTGCAATTGTGCGCGGAAGGGAATATCCAGGTCGCCAACTGCACCACTCCGGCCAATTATTTCCACATATTACGACGCCAGATGCTGCGTCCGTTTCGCAAGCCGCTCATCATCATGGCGCCGAAATCCTTGCTGCGCCACAAACTCGCGGTCAGCAAGGCGGAGGAATTCATGGGTGCGCATCATTTCATGCGCATTCTTTCCGACACCAATCCGGCGGCGGATGAGGATACGAAGCGACTGGTGCTGTGCAGCGGGAAGGTCGCTTATGATCTGATCGAGGCGCGCGATGCCGCAGGCGACAAGAACACACAGATCGTCCGTATCGAACAGATATACCCGTTCCCGACCGAAGCGCTCGCCATACGCCTGAAGCGGATGACCGATTTGCAGGAGGTCATCTGGTGTCAGGAAGAGCCGCGCAATAACGGCGCATGGTTCTTTGTCGAACCCTATATCGAAGAGGCGCTGTCTCAGGCGGGCAAGGCGCCGATGCGTGCGCGTTATGCCGGGCGCAAGGCGGCGGCATCACCCGCCACCGGCCTGGCCAAACGGCACCTTGCCGAACAGGGGGCGCTCATCGCCGATGCGCTGGGCCACAATATCCGCACCGAAATCAAGCGTCAGCAGAAGGCGTAACCTCCGCGAAGGCGGAAGGCCAGGAGAAAGAGAACCATGGCTACCGAAGTCAAAGTCCCCACATTGGGTGAATCCGTTACCGAAGCCACGGTCGGCGCATGGCTCAAGAAGCCCGGCGACGCGGTGGCGATTGATGAGCCCATCGCCAGCCTCGAAACCGACAAGGTGGCGGTGGACGTGCCCTCGCCTGTGGCGGGCGTGCTGGGGCAGCAGCTTGTAGCCGAGGGCGACACGGTGAATGTCGGCGCGGTGATTGCCGTTGTGGAAGAAGGAGCCACCGGAGGCAAGGTCGCCTCAGCTGCTCCGTCAAGCGCGGCGGAGACGCCTGCGGCTGCCGATACCTCTGTTGCGGCCGATGTCACGCTGTCTCCCGCCGTGCGTCGGCTGGTGCTGGAACATGGTCTTGATCCGAGCCGTATCAAGGGAACGGGCAAGGACGGGCGCCTGACCAAGGATGACGTCATGACGGCCGTGGCGGACGGCACGGCACGGGCGGAGGCTGAGGCCGAGGTTCCTGCTGCCGCGGTCGCAGCGTCCGCACCCGCCGCGGGCAACGCTAACGCCACGTCGGCGCGCGCCGAGGAGCGCGTCAAGATGACCCGTTTGCGTCAGACCGTGGCCAAGCGTTTGAAAAATGCGCAGGAAACCGCGGCGTTGCTCACGACATTCAACGATGTGGATATGAGCGCGGTTATCGAGGCACGCAGCAAATACAAGGATTTGTTCGAGAAGAAGCATGGTGTGCGCCTTGGCTTCATGGGTTTCTTCACCAAGGCCGTGTGCATGGCGCTGCGCGATATTCCTGCCGTCAATGCGCAGATCGAGGGTGATGAGATCGTCTATTACAACTATGCCGACATCTCGGTGGCGGTCAGCGCGCCCAATGGTCTTGTCGTGCCCGTCATTCGCAATGCAGAAGCAATGAGCGTCGCCGAGATCGAAAAGACGATTGGCGATTTCGGCAAGAAGGCCAAGGATGGCGCCTTGACGATGGACGATATGAAGGGCGGCACGTTCACCATATCCAATGGCGGCGTGTTCGGATCGCTGATGTCGACCCCCATCATCAACCCGCCGCAGTCGGCGGTGCTGGGGCTTCACCGGATCGAGGACCGCCCGGTCGTGGTTGATGGACAGGTCGTGGTGCGGCCGATGATGTATCTGGCATTGAGCTACGATCATCGCCTGATCGATGGACGCGAGGCAGTGACCTTCCTAGTGGCAGTCAAGAACGCTATCGAAGACCCGACGCGGTTGCTGATCGATCTTTAATCTCTCCGAATAGCAGGAGCCGAACGATGGCTGAATATGACTATGATGTGCTGGTGATCGGCGCGGGGCCGGGCGGATATGTCGCCGCAATTCGCGCGGCGCAGCTCGGTCTTAAAACGGCATGCGTGGAAAGCCGCGCGACGCTGGGCGGCACCTGCCTCAATATCGGCTGCATCCCTTCCAAGGCTTTGCTGCATGCTTCGGAAAAATATGAGGAAGTGCATGGCGGTCTGCTCGCCAAATATGGCGTGAAGATTAGCGGCTCGTCGCTCGACCTGTCCGCGATGATGAAGGAAAAAGACAAGGTTGTCGCGGGCTTGACCGGCGGCATTGAATTTTTGTTCAAGAAGAACAAGGTCGATTGGCTGAAAGGCCTTGCCCGTTTCAAGGATGCGCATAGCGTCGAGGTCACGGGTAAGACCGTGACCGCAAAGAATATCGTTATCGCCACGGGATCGTCGGTCACGCCGCTGCCCGGTGTCGAAATCGACAATGCCAAGGGCATAATAGTGGACTCCACCGGCGCGCTCGATTTGCCCAAGGTGCCGGGCCATATGGTGGTCATTGGTGGCGGCGTGATCGGGCTGGAACTGGGTTCGGTCTGGCGGCGTCTGGGCGCGAAAGTGACGGTGGTTGAATATCTCGACCAGATATTGCCGGGCATGGACGACGATGTCCGCAAGGAAGCGGCCAAGCTGTTCAAGAAACAGGGTTTCGACATCAAGACCGGCACCAAAGTGACCGGCGTTGCGGTGAAGGGCAAGAAGGCGAGCGTCAGCGTCGAGCCCGCAAAGGGCGGTGCAGGCGAGACGATTGAGGCGGATGTCGTGCTGGTGTCGATCGGCCGCAAGCCCAATACGGACGGGCTGGGCCTCGATGCGATCGGCCTTGCCACCAACCGGCGCGGGCAGATCGAAACCAATCATGAATTCGCCACGGCGGTTTCCGGCGTCTGGGCGATCGGCGATGTGATTCCGGGCCCGATGCTCGCGCACAAGGCCGAGGATGAGGGCATAGCGGTCGCGGAAAACATTGCAGGGCTCACCGGCATCGTGAACCATGATGTCATTCCGGCGGTGGTTTATACCCATCCCGAAATCGCCAGTGTCGGCTTGACCGAGGAGCAGGCGAAGGAAAAGGGCAAGATCAAGGTCGGCAAGTTCCCGATGATGGCGAACAGCCGCGCCAAGGCGAACGACGACACCGATGGTTTCGTCAAGATCATTGCCGATGCCGATACGGATCGGGTGCTGGGCGTCCATATCATCGCATCGCTGGCCGGAACGATGATCGCGCAGGCAGCTCAGGCGATGGAATTCGGGGCATCGAGCGAGGACATCGCCTATACCTGCCACGCGCACCCGACGCACAGCGAAGCGGTGAAGGAAGCGGCAATGGCGGTGCAGGGCAAGCCCATCCATATGTGATCCGGGCGGCAGGCTCGACAGCGTATACGATCGCAGGTATTTCCGGGAGCGAAGGCTGAACGGAGAGCATCGTGCCGATAGATTTTCTGATGGGGATGCTCAATATATTGGGGGTCGCCGTTTATGGTGCGTCCGGTGCTTTGGTCGCGGCCAATCTGCGACAGAATCTCGTTACTTTTGCCTTTTTCGCATTGGCTACGGGGGTCGGCGGCGGAACAGTGAGGGATTTGCTGATCGAAGCGCCGGTTTTCTGGGTGGGCGATCCGGCTTTGGCGGTGGTTTGTCTCATCAGCGCATTTCTGGTCTGGGTTACGCCGGGGCGCTGGTGGCGCCCGCGCGCACTGGATTGGCTCGATGCGATCGGACTGGCGGCATTTTCCGTCTTCGGCACAGCCAAAGCTATGGGATATGGCATAGACCCCTTCATTGCGGCCCTGATGGGCGTCATCACCGCATGCATGGGCGGGATCATCCGCGATATTCTTGCTGGCCGACCGTCAATTCTTTTGCGCCCGGAAATCTATGTCACGGCAGCGGCTTTGGCAGCCGGTCTCTATCCGCTGCTCTTGTGGCTGGGCATGCCTGCAAGCTGGGCGGCACTGATCGCCTTTATGGCCGGTTTCGGATTGCGCGGGTTGGCAATGGTGAAGGGATGGGCTCTGCCCGCTTATGCCTCCGGTCGTGAAGACTCTCCGCTCCGCTGAAGCCTTCTCTTACTCGGTCTGGCGTTCCCTATCGGGCCAGAGCCATGAGCCATGACAGCATGTTGCGGTCGCTTGCGGTCTTATCGCTTATGCGCGAGACAGGTGCCCCAAAAGCCCGACATTCGAGACATGCGGCCTGGATGGATGCACCCTCGACGAGCAATCGGGCATCAGCGACCGCCTGCATTATCTGCATATGCTGTCTGGCCGAACGCTTTCCGAAAAGATCTTGTCCGCCGACACTTGCCTTCGCGTCCCGCCGCATCAGTCCGGCGATGAACTGCATGAATTTGTCCGGTTCCGGTTCGATGTAATACGGGCGGACTTTGGCCGGATCGAGCTTGGCGAGTTTTGCCGCCGCGGCAATGGCATCTTCCAGCCCGCCGAACTGATCGACAAGGCCAAGCTGTCGTGCAGTGCCGCCGTCCCATACGCGGCCCTGTGCAATGCCGTCGACCTTTTCCGGCGTCATGTTGCGGGCCTTGGCGACATAGCCCAGAAAGCGGCGGTAGATATCCTCGACGCCAAGCTGGCTGATCCGGTTGAATTCCGGGCTGATACCACCCAACATATCAGGCTCGCCAGACAAGGGCGTGGTCTTCACGCCATCCGATGTGATGCCGATCTTGGCGAGTGTGCCCTCGAAGCTGGGTAATATGCCGAACACGCCGATGGACCCGGTGATCGTCGAAGGTTCGGCGAAGACATGGTCGGACGCGGTGGACACCCAATATCCCCCGCTTGCCGCGACATTGCCCATGGAGGTGACGACCGGCAGCCCCTTCGCTTTTGCTGCGAGGACGGCGTTGCGGATACGTTCGGACGCCATCACCGAACCGCCCGGAGAATCGATGCGCAGCACCAGCGCCTTGAGATTTTTCTCGTCCAGCGTCTTTTCAAGCTGGTCGGCGATGCTGTCGCCACCGGCGGTTCCGGGGCTGGCTTCACCATCGACAATAGTGCCCGCCACCGTGAGCACGCCGATCTGACCGTGGTTGGCGGGGCTTTTGGCACGGACATAATCGGTGAACTGGATGGCGGCATAGCTTATGCCGTCGTCGTTCACGCTGTCCCCGACGATCTTGCTGACATGCTCATCGAACAGCCGCTCGCTGCCGGTCTTGTCGACCAGCTTGCTCGTAAGGGCGGCCGCCGCAAGATCCCCTTTCGCGGCTTCCGCAACGGCGACGGGGTCGGCGCTATAGGCGGCTATCGCTGCTTGCGGGCGGGATTTGGTCACTTCTTCCCGCCAATTGTTCCACAGCATGTCGGCGAGCGCGCGCGAGGCGGCTTTCGCTTCGGGCGATTGGTCGGTGCGCATGAAAGGCTCAACCGCGCTTTTGTATGTGCCGACGCGATAGATATTGGCCGTGATGCCGAGCTTGTCGATCAGGCCCTTGTAATAAAGCTGCGATCCACCCGGTCCGGCAATATCGACTGCGCCTAAGGGGTTGAGCCAGACTTCGCTGCCATGTGCCGCAAGCTGATATCCGTCGTCGGTATATATAGTGGCATAGCTGAGCACCGGCTTTTTCGCGGCGCGCAAATTGTCCAGTGCCGCACCGACGCGCGACAGTGCAACCTGTCCGCCGCCCATGAAGCCATCGAGATTGAGGACCACGGCCTTCACATTAGGATCGTTCCGCGCGGCTTCCAGAGCCATGACGACATCGCGCAGCCGATATTCCTTCACGGGGGCTTCGTTGCTAAGCAGCGCAGCGAAGGGGTCGGCTACCTGCGGTTGCTCGACGATAACTCCATCGAGATCGAGCAACAGCGCGCCTTTGCTTGTCTTTACGGGGCGTTCGCCGGAAGAGAAGGTGAGAGCGGCATAAAGCACACCAAAGAAAATCAGCAAGAAGCCCAGCACCAGCACGTCCTTGACGCCGAGGAGAAACCGCCATGCTGCCCTTATGAATGCCATCACCAACTCCTGCGTCGTCGTGTCGCCCGCTATTGGGCTATAACGGTCTTATGTATCCCGCAAGAGCCTGTATTGCCGCAGAGGCCTGGAGGCGTTTTCCGCGTGCACATGCCATTATGCCCTTACATAAAATTTCTTTGGCCTTGCCCCTTGATACGCCTTGTTCGCGCCCCATATGCACGACGCTGGCACTCTCGTCCGAGAGTGCTAATGGATAGTTTTGAGGGAAATGTCTGATATGTCCGGCGCAGGTGCGAGCGAGTTTCGTGCATGCAAGTGGGTATATAGGCGATGTTTCCCCGATTGAAAGGGAAAGGCATATATATGGGATTTCGTCCTTTGCATGACCGCGTCCTCGTTCGCCGCGTAGAGGCCGAGGAAAAGACAGCCGGTGGCATCATCATCCCCGACACCGCCAAGGAAAAGCCGCAGGAAGGCGAAGTCGTCTCCGTCGGCACCGGCGCGAAGTCGGAAGAAGGCAAGGTGACGCCGCTCGATGTCAAGGCGGGCGATCGCATCCTGTTCGGCAAATGGTCGGGCACCGAGGTGAAGGTCGACGGTGAAGACCTGCTCATCATGAAGGAAAGCGATATTCTCGGTATTGTTGGCTAAAACCAGCGCCGGATCTCGCATCATCCAACACATTTTCAGAAAGCAGAGGTAATTACCATGGCTGCAAAAGAAGTAAAATTTTCCCGCGACGCCCGTGAGCGCATCATGCGCGGCGTCGACATCCTCGCCGACGCGGTGAAGGTCACGCTGGGGCCCAAGGGCCGCAACGTCGTTATCGACAAGAGCTTCGGCGCTCCCCGTATCACCAAGGACGGCGTTACCGTCGCCAAGGAAATCGAACTGAAAGACAAGTTCGAGAATATGGGCGCACAGATGGTTCGTGAAGTCGCTTCCAAGACCAACGATATCGCCGGCGACGGCACAACCACCGCCACCGTACTTGCTCAGGCGATT